>OLSG01002706.1_pt1 | contig 14329 bp, 8 predicted proteins | sample 1673041 | NCBI WGS metagenome assembly OLSG01 (sample SAMEA3136749, study PRJEB25190) | human gut metagenome | reverse complement strand
AAGTTGCAGGTGCCCCACTCGCTCTGTCCCACGTCGCTGTCGTACTCGTACAGGTGGGTGCCGTCGAACTTGGCCAGTGCGTCGGCGTTGGCGGCAAAGTGCACCGGAACAAAGTCCATGATGACGCCGATGCCCATGCGGTGGCAGGCGTTGACGAAGGCAGCGAACTGGGCCGGGGTGCCGTAGCGGCTGGTCACCGAGAAATACCCGGTGGTCTGGTAGCCCCAGCTGCCGTCAAAGGGATGTTCGGCCAGCGGCAGCAGCTCCACATGGGTAAAGTGATGGTCCAGCAGCCAGGGAATCAGCTCCTTGGCCAGCTCCTCGTAGTTGTACCAGCCGTCCGAGCCGTCGGGCTGGGTGCTGCCGGGTTTGTGCTTCCAGCTCCCGGCGTGCAGCTCGTAGATGTTCAGCGGGCGGTTGCGGCACTTGTCGCGCCGCTCCATCCAGGCATGGTCGTCAAAGGCAAAATCCAGCTTTGCCAGACGGCTGGCCGTGCCGGGGCGCAGCTCGGTGGAAAAGGCATAGGGGTCGCTGCGCATCACCACGCTGCCGTCGGCTCCGTGGACGCGGTACTTATAAAGATCACCCTCGGCCAGGCCCGGGATAAAGGCGCTCCACACGCCGGTCTCGGCGCGCTCCATGGGCACACCGGCTTCCCAGCCGTCAAAGCCGCCGCACACCTCCACGGCGGTGGCACCGGGGGCCCAGACCGCAAACCGCCAGCCCTCGGCACCGTCCGGGGCCGTGCAGGGATGTGCGCCCAGAATGCGGTAGGCGTCGAAGCAGTCTCCATTGAAAAATTCACGGGGAATGGCAGGGTAATTCATGCAAAGATCTCCTCCTGTGTATGATGGGCAGCACCGGCAGCTGCGGTGCTGCAATTGGGCAATTTATCCAAGGAAAATGGTTTATAACCGGCACTGTAGCCGGTATTCTTGGCAAATCTTGACAAAAATAGGCAAAAATTCACATATTTGTCAGATTTTGTGTTATACTAATCCTGCCGCTGACCGAACGGCGGCAGGAGATTATTTGCAAAGAGGGAGCGGTATTCAACAATGGCTTGGTATGACAATGCGGTATTCTATCACATCTATCCTCTGGGGCTGTGCGGCTGCGCGCACGAAAATGACGGCCAGCCCACCCCGGGTGCATTCCAAAAACTGAACGACTGGGCGGCCCATGCAGCAGACATCGGCTGCACCGCCATCTATATCGGCCCGCTGTTTGAGAGCGGCTCCCACGGCTACGATACCATCGACTACCGCCGGGTGGACCGCCGTCTGGGCACCAACGAAGAGTTCAAGGAGTTCGTGGCCAACTGCCACGCCCGCGGCCAGCATGTCATCGTGGATGGTGTGTTCAACCATGTGGGCCGCGACTTCTTCGCCTTCCAGGACCTGAAGGCCAACCGCGAGAACGCCCGCTATAAGGACTGGTTCTGCGATGTGAACTTCTGGGGCAACAACGAGTATAACGACGGCTTTTCCTACGGCAATTGGGGCGGCTACAACCTGCTGGTCAAGCTGAACCAGCGCAACCCGGAGGTGCAGCAGTACCATTATGATACCGTCCGCTTCTGGGTGGAGCAGTTCGACATCGACGGCATCCGTCTGGACGCAGCCGATGTGCTGGATTTCGACTTTATGCGCGGGCTGCGCCGTCTGGCAAACGAGGTAAAGCCGGAGTTCTGGCTGATGGGCGAGGTCATCCACGGCGATTACAGCCGCTGGGCAAACCCGGAAATGCTGCACTCCGTGACCAACTACGAGCTGCACAAGGGCCTGTGGAGCGGCCACAACGACCACAACTATTTTGAAATTGCCCACACCATGCGCCGGCTGCAGGGGCTGTGCCACGACACCCGGCTGTATCTCTTCTCGGATAACCACGATGTGGAGCGCCTGCCCAACAAGCTGCGCAACAAAGAGCACATCCGGCACATCGCCATTCTGGTGTACAGCCTGTGGGGCATCCCGTCCATCTACTACGGCTCAGAGTTCGGCATCGAGGGCAAAAAGGAGTGGGGCAGCGACTGGCCGCTGCGCCCCTGTCTGGAGCTCAGTGACTACGCCGATGCAGAACGTACAAATCCTGTTACCAGTGTATACAAAGCGCTGGGGAAATGCAAGGCTGAGTTGCCGGAAATGACCTACGGCGAGGTAAAGGAATTGCAGCTCACCACCCAGTGCTACGCCTTTGCCCGGGTGCTGGACGGCAAAGCCGTGGTAGCGGTGCTGAACAACGGCGATACCCCCGCACAGCTGGAGTTCCAGCTGCCGGTGGAAACCGCCAAGGTCACCGACCTGCTGGCGGACACCGTGGGTGCGCAGGAGGTGCTGGTCTCCACCGAGTGGAACCGCATGAAGGTGCAGCTGCCTTCCAATTACGCCACCCTGCTGCGAGTAGAATAAAGCAACGCCTGCGGCGTGACCGGTGCAAAAGCCTTTACCCTTTGGAGATAGGTTTCCCCCTTCCGGGGGAAGCCTTTGTTCAGAAAGCTGAGATTGGAATAATCTTGCACATTTTGCCGCGTTTTGCTACAATAAGGAGAGAAAAGTTGTTTTACGGAAAGGAAGCCTGAACCCCTATGAATGCAGCACAGCGCAGAGAACGCATCCTGACCCGGCTGAACAGCGCCGGTGCCCCTTTAAGCGCCAGCACGCTGGCGGCAGAACTGGGGGTGTCGCGGCAGATCGTGGTAGGGGATGTGGCGCTGCTGCGCGCCGGTGGGGCGCAGATCGATGCCACCCCCCGGGGCTACCAGCTGCACCCGGCGGAGAAGGGCTATACCGGCATTCTGGCCTGTGTGCACCGCACGCAGGAGGAGATGCGCCGGGAGCTGTACACCGTGGTGGATCAGGGCGGCACGGTGGTGGATGTTGCAGTGGAAAACAGCCTGTACGGCGAGATCCGCGCCACATTGAACCTGTGCAACCGGTACGACGTGGATAACTTTATCCGTCAGGCAGTCGATGCACCCGAGAGCCTTTTGAGCCGCATGACCGGCGGTGTGCACCTGCACACCCTGCGCTGCCCGGACAAGGATACCTTTGCCCGCATCCGCGATGCTTTGGAGCAGCAGGGGCTTTTGTACCGCAAGGAGTAACGCCGCTCCGCTTATACCCAGTATAAAAAGGGCTGCGGGGCTTGTCTATCCGCAAAACCGGAAAAATGTTGGAAAATCAACAAAAATGCAAAAGAGGTGGGTTTTCTGGATATCCGCATTGAAAAGACCGAGCGCGCCATCAAGCAGGCCTTTATGGAGCTGCGCCGCGAAAAGCCGGTGGAAAAGATCCGTGTCAAGGAGCTGTGCGACCGCGCCTGCATCAATAAATCCACATTCTACGCCCATTATCAGGATATCTATGCGCTGGCCAACGCCATGGAGGACGAGATGGTGCACGCGGTGGTGGAAAGCCTGCCCCGCCTGACCGCCAGCGATGTGAGCGAGCGCACCGAGTGGCTTGCGCGGGAGATGTTCCGCGCCTTCACCGCGCATCAGGCCGAGATCAGCGTGCTCTTCTCCGGCTCCCGGCAGGGGCTGTTCATCAACCGGGTGGAACAGGCCATGTGCCAGTGCATCGCCCAGACCGACCCCACCTTTGAGACGGACGTAGTGCGCAAGGTGGTGCTTTCCTTCTGCGTGCAGGGGTGCTACTACACCTTTACCACCTACTGCGGCCAGATGGACGAAAAGCGCCTTGTGACGCTGCTGGCCTCCATCGCCCGCGCCGCGCAGCGGATACGGATGTAAGAACTGAAGAACTCAAAAAACAGAAACGGACGGCTCTGCTGCAAGCAGAGCCGTCCGTTTAGCTATAGTACCGCAGAAGAGCAAGATAGGTATCCGGAGAATGACAGATGCGCAAGCAGCGCAGCTTGGAAAGAGAGAGGAAAGAAGAGGGCAGCCGGGCACAGGATTCCCGGAAGAGGCCCAAGGCAGAAAAATCATTCCGATGATGCCATATCACCGAAGCGAGAGAAGCATAAGCTGTCTGTGCATTACGGGTGTTCTGATGCTGCGCAAGATCCATCAAAAGGGCTTCGTAGTGTGTGTGATAATAAGCAGGGCTTTGGGCAAGCTCTGCCAGCAGCTGCGCAAGTCCGCTTACCTCGGCAGCAGTGGGAAAAACTGCAAAATCCAGACGATCCTGACATAAGGCGTTGAGCGCAGCGACCTCTGCCGGAGTTTGCGGTGTGGGCAGCGTAATGTCTTTTCCGTTGCGGAAATATCCCCATGCAGCCGGAAATAGTTGGGTGACAAGATCGGCAGGAGCAAGCAGGTTAAAAATACAATTGTCTGCCGGGTCGGCAGGGCTCCATTGAAGGGTAAGCGCAGCGTCTGCGGTAAGTGCTGCCGAGGCGGCAAACGTATAGACGTAGGTGTTTTGCGGCGTAAATTCCGGCAGGGTATTAAGGATACGGGCAGCAAGCAGATTGGCGATCGTGCCGCCACGGCTGTAACCGCTCAGCCAAAGCGAAACATCGCCCAGTGTGCCGGTCTGCCGTGCCTGTGCAAGATATTGCAGGAATGCCGTGTATGCTTCTGCTGCCGGGCGCGAAAAGCCTTCGTGCACAGCACCATCACCCAGATGCAGATTGCTTGCCCACTCTGCACCGTAACCGGCACCCCGCAGGAAAACCGCAAGGATGGTTTTGGTCTGGCCGTTTTCCGTCCATGTTTTTTGCGCAAAGGAGTAGGCGGCGCTGTCGGAGGGGGCGTTGCGGCTTTTGTCGTAATGAAAGTATACAGCATTGGAAAAGCCAAGCTGCTTGTAAGCCGCAGCAAGATTTGCTTCGCGGCCTACATTGCCCTGTACAGCGTAATCGGTGTAGCTGTCCCATGTGGTACAGGCCGAAAGGCTCATGGTCAGGCTGGCAAGGGCAAGCTCGGCATCGTATTCTGTAGCCGGATGCGAAAAGAACCGGTCGCTGTAATAAACTGTGGTGGCTGCATCCGCTTGCGCCAGACTGTTGCGGTACAGCACCTCGTAGCTGCCGCCGGAGCGCGGCTGGCCTACCGCAGCGGCAGCGGGCAGGCAGAACAGCCAGAGCAGAGGAATGCAAAGTAGAAGCTTGCGTAAAAACCGGTGCATCTGCCCTCATCATACCTTTCTGTAAATATAGTTTAAGAATAACAGAGCCGGAGCGGAATGTAAAGAAAAAAGTAAACCCCTGCGCGGAAACGGCTGCTTGCCTCCATCGCCCGCGCCGCGCAGCGGATACGGATGTAACGGGGCTGATTTTGTATGCGCTCCGCGCTGCTCTGCGCATAATCAGCGGAAAAATAAGTCTTATTTTCGGGATAGCGGAGCGTCTGCGGACGCTCCGCTATCCCATTTTCACAGGGCAGGGTCGTAACCGAAAACGGCAGTTGCGCCCCGCCCATAAAAAATACAAAGTCGGGCAGTCTGAGGGCTGTCCGATTTTTTGTTTTCACGGGAGGAGACACACCTTGACAAAACCACCAAAAAATAAGACGAAAATTCGTCATCTGCACTTTTTTACCAGATTTTTTAAGAAAGAGTTTACACTATGCCGGAAACGGTGGTATTATATAAAATAGTATGGTATGGGGTAAAATGTGCCTGTGTACTCCGGGAGGGTATGGGATGAAGAACAAGATCTCGCGCCGCAGCTTTCTGGCGGCGGCTGCGGTCTCGGCGGCGGCACTGGCAGTGACCGGCTGCGATGCAAAAACGAGCAAAAAAGCAGTGACCGACATCACGGTGTGGAACTACTATAACGGCGACCAGCTGGAAAGCTTCAACCGCCTTGTGAGCACCTTCAACGAGACCATCGGCAAGGCAAAGGGCATCCGGGTGTCCGGTTCCAGTCAGGGCACGGTGAACGATCTGGAGGCCAACGTGATGGACGCTGCCGAAGGCAAGGTGGGCTCTGCGGAGATGCCCACCATTTTTGCCGCCTACGCGGATACCGCTTATAAGCTGGACCAGATGGGCATGGTGGTGGACCTGAAGGACTACCTGACCGAGGATGAAAAGGCCGCCTTTGTGCCCGGCTATATCACCGAGGGCGATTTTGACGGCAGCGGCAGCATAAAAATTTTTCCGGTGGCAAAATCCACCGAGCTGATGTTCTTTAACGATACCGACTGGCAGCGGTTCTCAGAGGACACCTTTGTGCGTTACGGTGCTCTTTCCACCATGGAGGGTGTGACCGCAGTGGCCGAACAGTACTACAACTGGTCCGGCGGCAAGGCGCTGTTTGGCCGGGATGCGCTGGCAAACTATATGATTGTGGGCGCAAAGCAGCTGGGCTGCGAAATTTTTGAAGTGCACAACGGCAAAATGACCCTGCACTTCGACCGTGATGTGGTGCGCAAGCTGTGGGATAACTACTATGTGCCCTTCGTCAAGGGGTATTTTGCTGCGAATGGCCGCTTCCGCAGCGATGACGTGAAAACCGGCGCATTGCTGGGCTGTGTAGGCTCCTGCGCCAGCGCCACCTTCTTCCCGAAGCAGGTGATGCCGGGGGATGATCAGGTCCACGATATCGAGATGAAGGTACTGCCTGCGCCCCGGTTTGCCGGGAGCGAAAAGGTGGCGGTGCAGCAGGGCGCCGGCATGGTGGTCACCACCGGCACCGAGGCCGAGATCAACGGCGCAGTCACTTTTTTAAAGTGGTTCACCGAGCCGCAGAATAACATCGCTTTCGCGGTGGAGTCGGGCTATCTGCCGGTGACCACCGCCGCCAACGACATGGACGCCATCCGCGCAAGCGGGCTGGAGCTGACCGACAATATGGAGCAGACCCTTTCCGGCGCGGTAAAAACGGTGCGCGAAAACGAGCTGTACACCCCTACGGCCTTTGCAGGCGGCAATGCAGTCCGCAAGATACTGGAATACAGCATGGGCGATCAGGCCAGTGCCGACCGGGACACGGTGCTGGAACGCATCGCCGCAGGCCAGAGCGCGGAGGCAGCCACGGCAGAGTTTTTGACCGACGACTATTTTGAGGCGTGGTATCAGGCCACCCTTGCGCAGTTACAGCAGTACGAGGGCTGACCGCCCGCAAAAAAGACGGAAAGGAGGCAGGGCGATGTTTGACGCATGGAAACAGCGCCAGCGGCAGCGCTTGGAAAACAGACCGGAAAGAACCGTGTTCTACAATATTTTTGCCACCATGATGCTGGTGCTGGCGGTGGAGCTGCTGATGGCGGTCGCCAGCATCCTTGCCGTCAACGTGACCGAGCAGCTGGACGAAAACGCCAAGGATCTGCTTACCATGCGGGTGCGCAACCGCGCCAGCTATGTGCAGGAGATCCTGCGGAACGCGGAGGATCTTGGGCAGCTGAGCGAGCAGATCACCGCCACCACCCAGCAGCTGCTGAAAAGCGGCGATATCTCGCTGGACACGCTGGATAACGGCAGCGAACAGAGCGATGCTTTGCTGGTAGCCCTTGCCCCGCAGCTTCTGGACACCCTGCGCACAAAGCAGGTGACCGGCATTTTTCTCATCCTGAACACCCATGATCTGGACACCTGCGAGGTGGGCAAAAAAATGCCCGGCATCTACCTGCGGGATATGGACCCGGACGCCCGCCCTTCGGAGCGCAACAGCGACCTTTTGCTGGAACGCGCCAGCGCCACAGTGGTAAAAGAGCTGGCCATCGGCACGGATAAGGGCTGGCAGCCCGCTTTCCCCTATCAGGGAGATACCAAGGGTGGCATCCTGCGCACGGTATTTCAGACCGCGTATAAGAGCGATGCCGGCCTTTCGGCGGAAAGCTATGGCCGCTGGACCACCAACTCCTACTGTCTGGCCGGGGACGACCGGCACGCCATTGCCTACTCGATGCCGCTGATCCTGCCGGACGGCACGGTATACGGCGTGGTGGGCGTGGAACTGCTCACGGACTATCTGCAGACAAAGCTGCCCTTCACCGAGCTGGACGAGGACAAGGCAGGCACTTATTTTATCGTGACCACTACCGATGATGCGCTGACGGACGGCGTGCTCTCCCTGCGCAAGACCGTGACCTCCGGCGAGGATCTGGTAACGGCAGATGCACCGCTGGGCGTTTTGAACTGCCGCAGCAACGGCAACGGCGGCAACTGGGTGGAGCTGAACGATAAGCGCTATTATATGGTGCTGGAGCCGCTGCAGGTGTATAACCGCAACGCGCCCTTTGCCGCCGAAAAGTGGTTTCTGGCGGGTACCATGGAACAGTCGGTGCTGCTGGCTTTTTCCAGCCGGGTGCGCGAGGTGCTGCTGACCACCATAGCGATCACGCTGGTGCTGAGCGTTTTGGGCAGCCTGCTGGTCTCGGCACGGCTGGCCAGACCCATCAACCGTTTGTACCGCGAGGTGATAGACGCGCAGGAGAAAAAGACCTTCCCCCGCCTGTCCCGCACCGCCATCCGGGAGGTGGACCGCTTTGCCGAGACCATTACCGAGCTGAACAAGGAGCTGGTGACCAACTCCACCAAGTTTTTGCGCATCATGGATATGGCCAGTGTGGAGATCGGCGGCTACGAGCTGCGCACCGACACCGGCAGCGTGTTTGTGACCGATAATTTCTTCTCCCTGCTGGGCAAGCCCGAGATGCAGGGCGAGCCGCTGAGCGTGCGCCGGTTCGAGGAGGTGCTCAAGGGCATCCGGGAAAAGAATCCCTGTGACCACACCGCCGAGGGCGACGAGCTTTTGACCATTCAGCAGCCGGACGGGGTGCGGTACATCATGCTGCGCAGCACCATCGAGGGGCACGCCAAGATCGGCCTTGCCGAGGACGTGACCGCCGCTGTGCTGGAACGGAAGCGCATCGAGCACGAGCGCGATCACGATATCCTGACCGGGCTGTACAACCGGCAGGCCTTCAACCGGGTGTGCACCGAGCTGTTCGCCGCGCCGGAGCGCATGGGCGTGGCGGCGCTGATGATGATGGACTTGGATAACCTCAAGCACATCAACGATACCTACGGCCACGACTGGGGCGACCAGTACATCCGCCGCACCGGTCAGTGCCTGCGGGACAATACCCCCGCCGGGACGGTCTGCGCACGCCTTTCCGGCGATGAGTTCCTTGTGCTGTTCCACGGCTACCGCAGCCGGGACGCAGTGCGGGAAAAGATCGACTGCCTGACGAAGGCCATGCAGCAGAGCGTGGCGCTGCTGCCCAGCGGCAACGCCTTGCACATCAGCCTTTCCGGCGGCATCGCGTGGTACCCGGACGATGGGCAGGACTGGGAGACCTTAAAAAAATACGCCGACTTTGCCATGTATCAGGTCAAGCATTCGGAGAAGGGCCGGGTGGAGGAGTTCGACATCGGGGTGTACAACCGCGAAGCCTACGCCGAGCGCACCCGCCGGGAGTTCCGGCAGCTGCTCAGCAATGCGCAGGTGTTCTACTGCTTCCAGCCCATCTTCTCGGCGCGTAGCGGCAGGGTAGTTGCCTACGAGGCGCTGATGCGCTCCGACCTGCCCACCCTGCGCTCCCCGGCCACCATCATGAAGCTGGCGCGGGAGCAGGGGGCACTGTACGAGATCGAGCGCCTCACCTTTACCAAGGCGCTGGAGACCTTCGACAGCCTGTGCCGGGCAGGCAGTGTGTCCGAGGAGGCTATGCTCTTTGTCAACTCCATCGCCAACACCTGCCTGTCGCATGAGGACGGCAAATATATAGACAGCCGCTGGCATGAGTTGCGCCGCCGCATGGTCATTGAGATCACCGAAGAGGAAGCCATCGACTACGAAGCACTGGAGAGAAAGCGCAATGCACCGGGCTTTTCCGGGATGTTTGCACTGGACGATTACGGCAGCGGCTATTCCAACGAGAATACGCTATTGCAGCTTGCACCCCGGTTCATCAAGGTGGATATTGCCATCATCCGTGGCATCGACACCTCGCCGGACAAGCAGCAGATCCTGCGCAATATGGTGGCCTACGCCCACCCCCGCAGCATGAAGATCGTTGCCGAGGGCGTGGAGACCGCCGCCGAGCTGCGCACGGTCATCGAGCTGGGCGCAGACCTTTTGCAGGGCTATTTTCTGGCACGCCCGGCCATTGTGCCGGGGGATATCGCGCCGGAAGCAGCGGGGATCATCCAGGAGTTGCAGCGCCGGAAAAAAGACTGAAATATATGCCCTCCCGGGCGCTGCGGCGCTGGGAGGGTTTTTGCAACGGAGGTAAAAAGATATGGTTCAGGTGGATCTCATCACCGGCTTTTTGGGCGCAGGCAAGACCACCTTTCTGCGCCGCTATGTGCGGTATCTGGTACAGCAGGGACATAAGGTGTGTATTCTGGAAAACGACTTTGGCGCGGTGAACGTGGACGCCATGCTGGTGCAGGAGGTGCTGGGCCCCGGCTGCGATGTGGAGACCATCAGCGGCGGCTGCGACTGCGACACCCACCAGCGCCGGATGCGCACCAAACTCATCGCCATGGCCATGCGCGGCTTTGACCGGGTGGTGGTGGAGCCCAGCGGCATCTTTGATGTGGACGAGTTTTTCGATATCCTGCGGGACGACCCGCTGGACCGGTGGTATCAGCTGGGCAGCGTCATTGCCATTGTGGACGCCCTGCTGCCGGAAACGCTTTCGCCGCAGGCAGAGTACCTGCTGGCGTCCGAGACCATGAACGCGGGCTGCGTGCTGCTGAGCCGCGCCCAGCTGGCAGCGCCCGCCCAGTGCGCCGCCGCCGCTGCCCACTTGGAGCGTGCGCTGGAAGCCGCAAAATCTTCCCGCCGCTTTGCGCCGGGGGAGATCCTTGCCAAGGACTGGGACGCCCTGACCGATGCCGACCTTGCCGCCCTTGCCGCCTGCGGCTACCGGCAGGCCAGCTGCGAAAAGCTGCATTTTGACCAGCACGCGGCCTTTACCTCCCTTTGCTTTCTGGAACTGCACCTCACCCCACAGCAGCTGCAGGCCGCCGCACAGCGGCTGTTTAACGCACCGGAATGCGGGCAGGTGCTGCGGGTCAAGGGTTTTGCGCCCGCCCCGGCAGGTGGCTGGCTGGAGCTGAACGCCACCGCCGCCGGCTGCACCCTTGCGCCCATCCCGCAGGGGCAGGAGGTGGTCATCGTCATCGGCGAGGCACTGGATAAAGCCGCCATTGAAGCAAACCTGAAGGGGTGAAAGGCAGTTTTCCCCCATAACAAAACGCATTGTGGAAAAACAGGAGGAAATGTCATGCAGGAAGTACGCGCAGCCGTCATCGGTACGGGCGTCATGGGGCGCAAGTATGCCCAGATGATCGCAGAGGGAAAGGCGGGGGCATTGCGCCTGACCGCCGTGGTCTGCCGCAGCGCCGGGGCGCAGCAGTGGGCGAAGGATACCCTGCCGGATACGGTGCGGGTGTGCCCCAGCGCCGACCAGCTGTACGATTATGCAGAAGAATTTGATGCCGTGCTGGTGGTCACCCCACACAAGACCCACCCGGCGCTGGTGATGCAGGCTTTTGCCCACGGCAAGCACGTCTTGTGCGACAAGCCCAGCGCAAACGCGCTGGCACCGGCACTGGAAATGAACCGCGCCGCCGAAAAAAGCGGCCTTGTTTTCGCCATGATGTTCCATCAGCGTCGATACAAAAAGTATATGCGGCTTAAAAAATTACTGGATGATGGGGCGCTGGGCGAGATCAAGCGGGTGCAGCTGGAAAACAGCCGCTACTTCCGCACATGGATGTACCACCGCTCCGGCAGCTGGCGTTCCAGCTGGGCAGGGGAGGGCGGCGGTGCGCTGCTCAATCAGGGCCAGCATATTCTGGACATCTGGCAGTGGCTGTTCGGGATGCCAACCAGTATTTATGCCGTGATACCCTACGGGAAGTATAACGACTTTATGGTGGACGACGAAGCCACCCTGCTGATGGAGTACCCGCAGCAGCGCACGGCAACCTTTATCCTTTCCACCGGCGAGGGCAGCTACACCGAGCGGTTGGAGATCGTGGGCACCAAGGGCACCGCCCTGCTGGAAAAGGACACCCTCACCCTGCACACCTACGCACCGGACACCGAGACCTACCGCCGTACCGCCGACTGCACCGAGCGCCAGCAGCTTACCGAGACCACCGTTACCGAGCAGTTCGCGCCGCAGGCAGAGCCTTACCCGGAGATGCTGGCAAACTTTGCGGATGCCATCCTGCACGGCACGCCCCTGACCGCCCCCGGCGTGGAGGGCGTGCGGGCGCTGGAACTGACCGATGCGGCTTACCTGTCCGCATGGCTGGGGGAAAAGCTCACCCTGCCGCTGGACGCAGACCGGTTTGAACAGGAACTGCAAAAGCATATTCAGGAGGAACAGACAAATGGCTAAGCTGCGGTTTGTAGTGGTAGGCTCCGGCTGGCGGTCGCTGTTTTACTGGCGTATCGCGCAGGCGCTGCCGGAACGGTTCGAGCTGTGCGCCATGCTTTGCCGCACCGAGGAAAAGGCCGAAAAAATGCACCGGGAGTACGGCGTGCCGGTAAGCACCTCGGCGGAGCAGTGCATTGCCCTGCACCCGGATTTCGTGGTGGTGGCAGTGAATAAAGCGTCCATCGCCGCCGTCAGCACCGAATGGCTTGCCCGGGGCTTTGCCGTGCTGTGCGAGACCCCGGCGGCGCTGGAGGAGGACGCATTGCGCGCCCTCTGGCAGCTGCACCAACAGGGCGCAAAGCTGCAGGTTGCAGAACAGTACTGGCTGTACCCCACGCTGGCAAAACGGCTGGCGGCAGTGCGCAGCGGCGCACTGGGCACGCCGCAGTTTGCCCGGCTGTCGGTGGCGCACGGCTACCACGCGGTCAGTCTGGCGCGGCAGTTCCTGAACGCCGGGCAGCAGCCGGTGCGGGTGACCGGACGCAGCTGGACGGAAAAGATCATCGAAACGGATTCCCGCTGGGGTGCGGTGCATAACGGCGCTCTGGTGGAAAAGACCTTGCAGCAGCACACGCTGGAATTTGCAGGCGGCGGCACGGCGTTTCTGGATTTTAACGGTGTGCAGTACCACTCCTATCTGCGCAGCACCCACACCAGTGTGCAGGGAGAGCGGGGCGAAGTGTTCGACGACACCCTGCGCTGTCTGGATGCCGCCGGGGAGCCGGTGTGCCGTCAACTGACCCCGCTGCCCGACCCGCTGGCAGCAACCGCCGCGCAGGCAGGGCTTAACGAGGACGAGACCGCCATCGCCTGTTTTCTGGACAGGATGCAGGGCTATCTTGCCGGCGGGGCAGAGGTGTATCCGCTGGCAGACGCCTTGCAGGACGCCTACCTTGCCCTGCTGATGGAGCGTTCCCTTGCCGCCGGACAGCCGCTGGAAAGCACTCCGCAGCCGTGGAACACAGAAGAACGATAAAAAAGGCTCAGGAGCACCTGTCGGCGCTTCTGAGCCTCTTGATTTATAATGATTGGATCACATCAGGTCGATCAGTGCTTCCACCTCGTCCATGCGGGTGGCCCAGCTGGTGGCGATGCGCACCACGGTGTGGGTGTCGTCGAACTTTTCCCAGAAGCCGAACTTTGCCTTGCCTTCCAGCGCAGCCAGCTGGGTGTTTTCCAGCACAAGGAAGATCTGGTTGGTGGGGGAGTCCATAAAGAAGCGATAGCCCTTTTCCGCAAAGCCCTTCTTCAGGCGGTTGGCGGTGGCAATAGCGTTTTTGCTGATGGAGAAATACAGGCCATCGGTGAACAGCACGTCAAACTGGATGCCCAGCAGCCGCCCCTTTGCCAGCAGTGCGCCCTGCTGCTTGACCATGGTCATAAAGTGCGCCGGTGCGCCGTGGGGGAACACCACAGCCTCGCCGCACAGCGCACCCACCTTGGTGCCGCCGATGTAGAACACATCGGTCAGCCGGGCAAGATCGGCCAGCGTCACGTCCGTGCCCTCGGCAGCCAGACCATAGCCCAGCCGTGCACCATCGAGGAACAGCGGCATCTTGTACTCCTGACACACAGCGTGCAGGGCTTCCAGCTCCGCCTTGGTGTACAGGGTGCCGTACTCGGTGGGGTGGGAGATGTATACCATGCCGGGGAACACCATGTGGTCGTGGTTGTCGTCGGCGTAGAAGGTGGCCACCAGTGCCCGCAGCTCGGCGGCGTCCAGCTTGCCGTTGTGCTGGGGCAGGGTGATGACCTTGTGGCCGGTATACTCGATGGCACCTGCCTCGTGCCCGGCTACATGGCCGGTGGCAGCAGCCACCACGCCCTGCCACCGCTGCAGCATGGACGCGATGACGATGGCGTTGCTCTGGGTGCCGCCGGAGATGAACTGCACATCGGCCTCCGGGCAGGCGCAGGCGGCGCGGATCTTCTCCCGGGCGCTGGCGCAGTAGGGGTCGGTGCCGTAGCCGGAGACCTTTTCAAAGTTGGTCTCGGTCAGCTTTTGCAGAA
>OLSG01002698.1_pt1 | contig 14401 bp, 7 predicted proteins | sample 1673041 | NCBI WGS metagenome assembly OLSG01 (sample SAMEA3136749, study PRJEB25190) | human gut metagenome | reverse complement strand
GTTCGGCGTGTTGTTCAGGCAACGGTACCCCACCGGGAAGCGGTCGTTGAACTCATCCGTCACTTCCTCTATGTATTTGGCCGTGTAGTTGTACGAACCCAGCACGTTGAAAGCCACACGCAACACATACTCCTGGTTCTTTTTGGGAATGCAGTTCTTGGCCTCCCGCAGGTTCATGTCCATGAAAGGCGGAAGCCACACGTCCCCTTCGGAGGTCTTGACATGGGTATGCTCCAAATCCCACACATTGAAACGGTCGGATTGCAACGAACGCAGATAGATGTCGGTTCGGATAAACTCGTCCTCGTAACGCCCCACGTCCACTCCCGAAAGCAACTCGCGCAACGTGCCGTGCATGGCCGCCGCCGACTGTCCGTACAAGGCAAAGTTCTGCGGCGTATAGACCATGTACAGCTCATCTTCCTGCCGCTCATGCCCACGCGGTGGTTCTGCTTCAAGCGGGCGCAAATGTCCTCCGCGTACCGGTACAAGGCATTGTAATTGTATCCGGCAATCTCGATCCGGTTCGACCGGTATTGCAGGTTCAGCGAATTGCTGAATCCCCGCTCGCTCACGCCGTAGGTGCTCCAATCCGCCCCGCCGATGGAAATGACCTTGCCGATGACCTTGCTCTCCAAGACATAAGGAAAAGACGTGTCGCGGTATTCATCCTTGAATTCCACGGTCAGGTTGGCCCCCCACCATTCCACGCGGCTCTCGAACCGTTTGATTTCCTTGAACCCGACCAAGAAGTTCTCCAGAATCTGCACCTTCTCGTTCAATTCGTGCACGCTTCCGCCCAAAGGCATTTGGGCACGGATGTGGAGTTTCATCTCCTCTTCCTCCTTGGCATACGTATTCTCGTCCAGCGACTGCGCAAAGAGACGCATGGTTCCTCCGAACACCTTGCTCAACGGTTCTTTCAGCTCGGTCTGGAAAAAACGGGTGCCAAACGTGGCATTGTACGCCCTTTCATACCACGGATCCTCTTCTTCCGCCTCGCTCTGGTAATACACTTTCTCCTTGTCCCACCGGTCCGGAAGGGCATGGAACGGTATCCCGAAAGCCAACACCAACAAGACGTAGTATATCCACTTGCGTTTCTGCGTGAAAGCGATGTACTTGCGGTAAAAGCGCGTCCAGGCCATCACCCGTTTGGAACGCCCCAAACGTTTTATAGGCATGCGGCTGCTGTAATGGAACTGTTTGACCAAAGCCGGCACGAAGAACAGGGCCACGACAAGCGCCACCGTCAGGTTGATGATGATAATCCAAGAGAAGTCGTACAGGTCGCGCTGGATATACTCCGGCATGAAGAACACCACCACCAACGACCCTATTGTGGTGAGCAAGGCGGCCAGTATGGCCAAGAACGCTTTCCGGTTGTGGTAGTAACTGTAATGGTCCACCATCACGATGGCCGCGTCGATAATCAGTCCCAACGACACCGTGATGCCGGCCAACGAAAAGGTATGCAGGCGCATGTCGAACACATAGTAAGCCATGACGGCTATCAGGACGTTGGCGGCCAACGTGATGGCGATAATCGACAGATACTTCCAGTTGCGGCGGACCAACCAGACGAACACCAACAGGATGGCCAACGACATCAACGTGCGCGTAATCAGCTTTTCCAGTTCCGACTGTTTCTCCTTGGCTGCGTCATACGTCAAAGTCAGATACATGCCGTCGCGCAAACGGGGTTTCAATTCCTCTATTTTCGCACGCAACTGGCGCGACAACTCTATCTCGTTGGCATCCGCATCCACGACGATATTCATGTAGATGGTGTTCAGCCCGTTTACGCGGTAGTAACTGCCCGGCAGCCGGTCCCGGTATTCGAAGGTGGCCAAGTCGTTCAGATAGATAATCTTCCCGTCCACGGTCTTCAGGGGCATCTCGCCTATCTGGCGGGCAAACCTCGAGGTCTTCAGGTAAAGGGTGACACGGCTTTGCTCCCCGTCTTCATCCCTGTACATCACATCGCCCACGATATCCGACTTCCCGATAAAACTTTTGATGCCGTCCTCCACGTCAGCCACCGTCAGGCCGTAGTTCGCCACGATGAGGGGGTCGTACGTAATCTCCATATATTTGGAAGTCCCGCCGGTCACGTCCACGCTCTTCACCTCTTCCCATGCCCGTACCACCGGTTCGACGTTTTTCTCCACATACTCTTTTATCTGTTCGCCTTTCAGGTTGGAATTCACCTGATAGGTCAACAGATGCCTCACAGGACTTTCTTTCTGCGGGGCACCGTCATTCACCACTTCCCCACCCGTCAGTTCTGGATAAGAAACCTCTTCGGGCAATTTCTTCCGCACCTGCTTCAAGAGCGACGAAATCTCGAACTTCACAGCGGACACATCGGCTTCTTTCTTCAGCACGACCGTAACCCGTCCCGAACCGAAATAAGACTCCGACGAGACTTCGGCCACGCCTTTCACAGCCGAGACCAACCCTTCTATCTTCGACGTCACCTCCTGCTCCACCACCTTGGGCGAGGCGTTCCTCCATCCATAGCTTATCGTCAGCGTCTTGCCCTGGCGCGGCTTGGGGGACGAACCCACGTCTACCAACGGAATCAGGGCAGCCCCGATAATTATCAGTATAATCATCGTGAGCAACAGGCTGAACGACGATACGCGATCCAGTATGTGAGTTTTCTCTTGCATAAGCCTTATCCCCTTCTTCTATATATAAGGTAATACACCAACGGTATGAAGAACAGGCTGACCAACGTGCCGGCCACCATGCCGACAATCAGGGTCAACGACAACGGGTATTGCAAGGCTGATCCCATATCGCCCCGGCTCAGGAAAGGAAGAATGGCCAGAATAGTCGTGAGCGAAGTCATGACAATGGGGCGCAAACGACTGTGCCCGCCGCGCCAAATAGCCGTAACGAGGGGTATCCCCTCCCGCCTCAACCGGTTCATCGTATCCACTTTCAGGATAGAGTCGTTGATAATGATACCGCTCATCACCACGATACCTATCATAGACATGATATTCAGCGACTCGCCCAACAGCCACAGGACAAGAAACACCCAGAACACATCGATCACGATTTCCGACAAGATGACCAACGGTTGCACGATGCTTTCGAACTGCGCGGCCAAGATGAAATACAGCAATGCCACAGCCACGCTCAACACCAGCACCAGTTCGCCTATCATCTCCCGGCTGGAATAATAATTGCCCGTAAACGATGCCGAATAGCGCGGGTCGGCCTTCACGAACCGTTCCGTGAAATCCACGATACTCTCCACCGTACGGTCGTCCGCCGTAATCTTCACGGGATAGTAATCCCCGCCGTTTCCGGAATACAGCCGTTTGAAGTCCTCGCCCTGCGTTTCCCGTATCAGGTAGCTCAAAGGTATGTCCACTCCTTCGTCGTTACGTACGGTGTACTGCAACAATTTACGGCTGTCCATACTGTGTTCGCCGATAATGACCGGCAGCGAACGGGCACCCTCATTGATGGCATACACCTCATTCTGGCTCACCAACATCCTCAACCGAGCCTGTAAAGCGGCATACGACACATGGTACACCGCCATCTGCTCCGTGTCGGCCACGTATTGTATGTTGCGTTCGGAAACGACCGGCTGCACCGCCACCTCGGGGAAACGGCGCGACAAAGTGTCCAGAAAAGCCCGGGCTTCCTGCACATCGGGACGCCCTCCGCCCTGACGCTGCAAACGTATCTCCAAGTCCGCATCGTCATTGGAGAATATCAAATCGAAAATATTGCCGGACACGCCGAACTCCACCGTGCCGTGCGGATAGTGTTCCGCCATGTAGTTTCTTATCTTCTCCTGCGCCTGCCGCAAGGTTTCCCCGTCCTCCGCCTGAAAGTAGACCACGGCTTCGGACGTGGTAAGGTCTTCGGTATGGGACAGCACGAAATCCTGCACACCGACCATCGCCGTAGAAGTCTGCACCAGTCCGTCCACCTGCTTCAACACATCCCCCACACGGACATCGTTCTCCTCCACCGAGATACCCGCGTTCCAGTCTATTTTCATCAGCGCATCGTTATGCTCCATATAAGGAAGACGTTCTTTCCCCAGCCCTTTATAGATAAGGAAGATGGCCGGGATAGCCAGACAAAAAGCCGTCACGCTCTTCACCGGATTCCGTAAAACCCATTTGATACCGCGTTCGTAGGGAGCATAAAAATTAAAATGGAACTTACGGTCGAGCACCTCTCCTTCCGGACATGTTTTTCTTTTCCGGTACAACACCATGAAATACACCGGAATGACCAACACCGCCACGAAAAGCGAGGCGAACAAGGCTATCGTGACGCCCATCGCCTGGTCGTAAAACAAGGCACCGGCGATGCCGCTCAGGAAAATCAACGGGACAAACACCGAACAGGTGGTCAACACCGAACTCAACATCGGGGTGAACACCTCGTTCGTTCCTTTCACGAGGGCATCCGCAAGCGGCATCCCCTGCCGCCACCGCTGCATCACGTTGTCGATGACGATGATGGAGTTGTCCACAATCATTCCCACACCGAGAATCAGTCCCGACAGGGAGATGATGTTCAGAGAGATGTCTAACAAATGAAAGCTGAGCAGCGTCACAATCAGCGTCAAGGGGATGGTGATGATAATCAACAGCGGCAACCGCCAGTCTTTCATGAAAAGGAAAAGCACCAGACAGGCCAACACCGCCCCCACGTACAGGTTCTGTTCCAGATTGTCTATGGAGTACGTCAGCAGTCGGGTCTGGTCGCGCGTCAGGTCGAAACTGATATCCGGATATTCCTTCCTCAGGTCTTCCACCAGCCCCTCGATGCTCTCCTGCAAATCTTCCATCTGCGCGTCGTTCTGTTTGATGACGGCCATCGTCACGGCATTCTTCCCGTCGTGGCGCACCAGTCCTGCCCTCGATGCCAGTTTTTCTTCCACACGGCACAAGTCTTTCAACTGCACCAGACGGCCTTCGTGGTTGATATACACATTCTCAATGTCCTCCCGGTTCAGCAACTGCGAATCGAAATGGATGTTGTAACGGTACAACCCGTCTACGACGGAAAGCGCCCCGAGCGTGATATTGTTCGACTGGATGGCCTTGGACAAGGTTTCCATATCCAGCCCCATCGACAAAAGTTTCGCTTCATCCGGGATGCAAATGATTTCCGCTCCCGTCGTACCGGATATATCCACCATGGCCGTCTGCGGCAACTGCTCGATGCGCTTGCTCACGATGTTCCGTGCAAATTCGCCCAGTTGGGTGAACTTCATACCGGCCTTCGGCAAGCTGCCGTCTTTCCCGCCCCCCTCGTTTTTCAACGACAAGTCCAGATAAAAGGCCGGGATGTCCATGGCACTGGCCTTGACCACCTTGGGACGTTCCAACTCCTTCGGCATACGGTTCATCGCCCGGTCTATCTTCTCGTTCACCTCGATGAATATCAGGTCGATATTGCTTCCCGGCTCGAACTCCATGAAGATGGAACCCGCGTCCATCCTCGATTCGCTGTGGATGTCCTTCAGTCCGGCCACCTGCATCAACTGGCTGCGCAACGGAGCCACCACTTCGGCATCCACCTCGTGCACCGACGCTCCGGGATAAGACACCTGCACCGTAATCTGCGGGATGTCGATGTCCGGCATCAGCGACACCGGTATATACTTGAAAGAGATACAGCCGATGGCGATCAATGCAATCAGGCACATCGTCACGGCAATGGGCCGGTGAATCAAATTGCGTACAATCATGGCGGTCTCCTTTCCTTAGTCCATCTTCTTTTCTCTCCTCGTGCGAGGGATGACCTCCGTCCCGTCGGCCAGATTCAGGTTACCCGATGTGATCACCACGTCGCCGTCCTCTATCTTCGTCTCCTTCCGCGCATTGCCTGTCACGGCATACTGGCTGATATTGGAATACACCACATCCACGTAAGTCCACACGGCGCGTCCCTCCTCCAAACGGAAGAGCACATGGAAACCGTCACGCATCACCACCGCGTCCTTGGGTACGACAAACATGTCCGGCACCTCCTTCTCGATGACGACCTTCACGTTCATCCCCTCCATCAACACATTGCCCCGGTTCCTGATTCTTGCCCGGATTTTCACCTGCCCCTTCTCGTCGATGGACGGATTCACCTCCGTCACCTTCCCCATGAACTCCTCGTTTTCGTCCACGAAAGGAGACACGACGACCTTCTGCCCGATGCTCACCGACTGCAATTCGGCCTCTAAGATGCTGAACTCCACGTCGAACCAAGTGTCATCTATCAACGTGCAGAACTTCTCCTTCGGCTGTTGATAAAGTTTGCAGTCCATGTCGGCCACACGCCCTGCAAAAGGAGCATAGAGGTTGCACCGCTCCAGATTGAGCCGGGCCGTCTGCAAGGCATACTCCGCCGACGTATAGCCCGAAGTCACTTTGGCCCTCTTGAGAATCGCTTCCGGCACGTCGGCCATCGTCTCGTCATATCCCTGTCCGATAAGTTTGTCCACCAGTTCCACTTCCGCCTTCTCCATCTCCTGTTCGGCCTTGGCCAGTTCCCGTCGGGCTTCACGGTCGTCCACCGAAGCCAGCAACGCCCCCTTCTTCACCAAAGAGCCGTTCTTCACATGAATGGCATGCAACAGTCCGGTAGCCGGCATGGCCAGTTCGCTTTTGGCCGCCGCCCTCAACTTGCCGTTGCACTTGATTTGCTTGTTGAACACCACCTTGTGCAACATCATCGTATCCACATAATTCTCGTTCAGTTTCTGCACCGCGCCCTCCATGGCCTGTTCCTTTTCTTCGTCTTGTCCGTCCGTGTCCTTGCAGCCGCACACGGCTCCCCAGACGGCCCACACCACGAGGCTTATTCCCGTAATCCGTTTCATATCTGTCTGTCGTTAATTTACCAAATCATTAAAGTTCACCCCGATGTTCTCCTTGCGGATAAAGTCGTACAGCGTCAGTTTCTGTATGCCGTAATAGTCCGTCCAGAACTGTTGCAGTTGGCTGATGTACTGGTGCTGTGCGCTTTCAAACTCCTCTTGTGCCGTGTTCAGTTCCGTCACCGTCACCGACCCGTTCTCGAACCGCTTCTTCATGATGTCGTAACGTTCGGCGGCTATGTCCTGCGCCCGGAGTGAAGTCTTGCACTGTTCGGCCTGGTTATTGAACTGCAACACCTTCGTCCGCACGTCGTGCGCAAATTCGATGTTAGCCTGTTCTATCTGGGTCTTGGTGATTTCCACGTCCGTCTTGGCCATGCGCACCTTTCCCCGGCCCATGCCCCAGTCGTAAATCGGAATGGTCATCGTAAGCCCCACCGTCTCATAGTCTTTCAGGCGGCGGTAGGCGGCAGGCAACTCATTCGCTGACTGGCTCAGTCCGAGCCTTCCGCGAAACTCCACCTGCAAGCCCCTGTTGGCCTTCGCCTCGGCCAACGCCCGCTGCGACTCCAACAGGTTCAACTGTTGTTCGATCGAATGCGACGACCCCGTCCATGCCTTGTCGAGCACCTGTTCGGCGTTCATCTCGATTTCCGGCATGTAATAAGGTGGCAACAGTTCTATGTCCCCGTAGTCCACAATGCGCAAATAAGAAAACAGGCTGAACAACTGGGTTCTCAGCGTGAGGTTCGTGCTGTTCACGCTCATCTTGGCGTTCAGCAACGAAAGTTCCATCTGCAACACCTCGCTTTTTGTGGTCGTCCCCAAGTCCAGCCTCTTCTTGGCAATCTCGAAAAGATGTTTCCGATCCTCGTAGTCCGCCACGCTTTGGCGGTAATTTTCCTGCGCCGAAAGCACCGTAAAGAACAGGTTCGTCACGTTGATGGTGATGTCCTGCATCGTTTCCAGATAAGCCCTCTGCGCATTCTCGTATTGTAGCGGCGCCGTCTTCTTCCGCCACTTCAGGGCATTGTAAGCCCTGATGGGCTGCGTATAATTCAGGATGAGAGGCACCGTGTTATACGTCTGCAAATCGTAGTTGAACTGGTCCAGCCGCGAGAGTGACGACTGCAACGACAGCGTACCGCCCAGAAACGGGATGTTCTGGTCCACGGACAAAGTCAGGTCGTTCGAGAGCGAGTTGTTGTCCACATAAGAGATACGCCCCGTGTCCGGGTCGCGAGCCTCCACGATAGAGCGGTCGAAGTTCATCACCCCGCCCGAAAGGTTCAACGAGGGCAGCAGTTCCGCCCGGTAAGAACGGTAGTTCCAGTACTGTCCCAAGAAACTGTAGCGAGCCACCTGCGCCGCATACGAATCCCGTTTGGCTATTTCTATGGCTTCCGTCAACGACAGTTTACGCACCTGTTGCGCCCCTACCGGCACGACAGCCACCCACAAGCACCACCAAGCACCACGCAAATATTTTCCTATTTCGCTTTTCATGGTATACCTATTATCTTTTTGTTAACTTCTTCGCTTCGTTTTTCATCTCCCGCACCGCCGGAGAATCCACCTTCGGCCTGAAAGCAATGATTTGCCGGGCCATCTCCTCCGCCTTGCGCATTTGTCCTTCCGCTTCATAAAGTTTCATCAACCGATAGAGCGGATACATGCGCCCCGGCAACATCCCGAAAGCCTTCCGGTAAGCCGATTCAGCCTCCGCCACAGCACCCAAATCCCGGTAGTTGTTCCCCATCAGTGTGTAAAACACGGGGTCACAACTTACCCTTGTGCCCTGACGCAGCATCGCATTGCTTTCGTTGTAACGCCCGGCCTCCCGCAACGCAGTACCAAAGGTAAACAAAAAATCCGGATAAGCTTTTAAATCCTCATACTTTTTGCGGTAATCCTCCAAAAATGCCACATCCTGAACGCCACGCACGCGGCGGAACTCCTCGTATGCCTCCACGCGCCGGACCGTATTGTCCGACAGGTTCCACACGCACCAACCGCCCACGGCCACCACAGGCCACACGGCCGTCCTTTTCCACCACCGCACTTCTGCCGTTCCGGCCGAAGGTGTACTGCTCAAACTCCCGGCCCTTCCAGTGGTCTATCGAGCTCATGGTTTGATGATAGCCGGTAACCGAGAGAAGCATGGTCTTATACTTGATGCGCACTGCACCGGTATAAGGAATGGTCGTTTGCAGGTCGGTTACATCGACATTGATGTCGAGACCCGTATGCGCCGGCAGCGGTACGGAGATGGTATCCGTAATGGACTGCGCGTAGGACTCCTCCTTGCTGCTCTCGTAGGTCTTTTCCATGCCATAGGAGTAGGAAAAGCTCTGCTCGACCTTGGCGGTGGGCGAAAGCGCGGCCAGAACGGGAACGCTGAATTCGACGCCTACCGTGGTCTCCTCGGTCCAGTTCTGCGAATAGGTATTGGAGACCGTGGTCGAGGTCGTAGTGCTCTTTTCATAGGTATAGCTTTTCTCGACCGTGTTTTCGAAGTCGTTGCGGTTTTCCGCCGTCACCTTGTAGCTGTCCGAGCTGCCGCCCAGATTAAACTGGTATCCCTTCTGCTCGAGCGACGCCGTTGTGTCATTCGCCTCGATGGAGGGCGTTTCAAACCGGTCCGCAATGCCCTGAATTTCAAAGTCGTAGAACGCCTGTACATAGTAACCGTAGCCGGTGCCGTGGTAGCCGTTGTACTGGCCAGACTGCGAGGAATATCCCTGGGTTTCATAAGTGGAGGCATAAAATACGGGAAATTCCCCTTCCGGCAGCTTGCCGATGACTCCGGAGCCGTCCCGAAGACCGGAATTGTCAACCGCCTTGGTTACTGCATCACGCAGACCCTTGTCGGTGTATTTCAGATTGTCTGCGCTGTAGCTGTCCGCTGTAAAGTCCTTGTAATCAAAGTATTTTCTGCCTACATCGTCATCCGCATAAAACTGTGCAGGCAGAATATCGTTCGCGATAGCCGCCCACTTCTCCGCAAATTCGGGATTCCGGATCATCTCCTGCAAAATCTGCTCCTGTGTGCCCGGCAGGTTGTAGGTATCCGAGGCATCGAAGATCTCCCAGTCGTTCTCCGCCGTCACCGCCGCCCCTGCTGTCGGGGGCAGCAGGCCGAAGCACACCGACAGCGCCAGAACTGCGCTCAGTCCCCGCCGCCGTATCGTTCGCTTTTTACTCATACTGTTTTCCTCCTTTTCTGTGGTGTTCCTGCTCCGCCATGGACAGAAGCTCGTCGTGGCTCAGCTCTACGTCGCAGAAGCGGACAAAAATGCCGTTCGTCACCGCGCTGTTCCAGATCTGCGGGTCGGCAAGTGACCGGAATCGGAACTTGTCCAGATACGGCTCCATGTCCAGCAGGAGCCTGCTCCCGGAGACGAAATCGACCTGAAGCACATGACCGCCGAGCGGACGGACGGCCTCGATATATTTCCGCTCCATCTGCCCTCCCCTCCTTTCTCAGAATGCAGATAAAAAGGTTTCACCGTATTTGTAGGATACAGCGGAACCTGAAAAATAACCATTAACAACTTGTTAGTTTATGCGCCGCGCGCGGAACAGGGAAAACGGATGCGGGAGAGCCGCCGTGCAGAAAAATACACGTTCTGCGGTTTTTCTGCATCGTTTCCTTCCAGTTTATTCCTTGAATACGCTCTGCTCCGGTGCTATAATTGGGAAATACACAGTATATTTCATGCTGAGAAAGGAATGATATGGATATGAAAAGACGTATTTTATCCTGTTTTCTGGCATTCTGCATGATCTTCGCCCTGCTTCCGGCACCGGCGCAGGCGGCAGGGAACGCAGAAAACGCGGCGGCGACCGTCACGGCCACCGTGCAGCACGCGGCGACCGGACAGATCACCGCGCAGATCGAGGCTTACATGACCGATTCGGCCAACAAGACCCGGACGGTCAAGCCCTGCGACATCATTTTTCTGATCGAGCAGTCACAATTCATGAATACGCAGAACGGCTCGGCCAGTTCCGGCGACGAGCGCGCGGAAATCCTGAGCGCCATAGACCGCCTGCTGGACGGGATGCCGCAGCCGACCACCGGCGGCGCGCACCGCATTGCGATCGCGGGCTACGGCCGCATCAACAACGACGGCCGCAGCGACGGCTATAATGCCGCGCTCTACCCCGGCACGCTGCCGAGCAGTAATGACAGCCTGAACACCGGCTATTATACCAAAGACGGTGTCTTTCATTCGCAGAGAGGCTGGACGGAATGGAACAAGATAGATGGTTACAATGACGCGACGACCCTGCCGAAGCTGCCGCCGAACTATCTGACAGATAACTATGACGATGTGTTCCTGTCGGTCGACGATGCCAAGCAGGTCATCGACGCCGATAAAATGGTGCCGTGGCACGCCGGTGCGGCGCGCATGGACGCCGGTCTGACCATCACGGAGCAGCTTGCCAAGATCGCCAAGGCCGAGGCAGACGCTAAGGATCGAAATCTGATCGTCTGCATCGCCGCCAGCTCGCTCCCCTACCAGAACAGCGGCACTTATCAGAAGCTGCGCCCGGACGCGGCGATCGAGGCGGCGAACACGCTCAAGAAAACCTATGGCGCGACCATTTTCGGTCTGGGCGATTTCAACCAGCTGAAACTGGAAAGCGGTAATCCTCTGAACGACCCCGACGAGCAGCGGAAGAACTTCAACGACACCATGGCGTCCATCTGCGGCAATTCGTCTACAAGCGGCGCGGACTATTTCAAGGGACTCAGTCAGGTGCACGACATCGACGAGGCGCTCAACGAGCTGATGACCAAAATCGACGCCAATGTCGGCGAGGGCGCAGCCGAGGAGATGAGCATTAATGTGGACCACTTCACCGAGGGCGCGGGTGGATACAGCTGGAGCCAGCTGAAGGACGGCCACCATATCCTGTCCGCCGGCAGCATCCGCGAGGTCGCGTCGGTGGATTATTACCGCTTCACCGGCTATGACAGCAGCGGAACGCCGCAGTTCGCGTCGACGCCCTCCCGCCATACCGAACAGAGCCTTGCGGCCATCGGCGACGGCGACGCCATCAAGACCTCTCTGAACATTCTGCCGATTCCGCCGCAGGCGCACGCAGGCGAGATCAGGGGCGCAAATTACGGCGAGAAGGTCGTCATCACCATCACCGACCCGGTCTGCATCGACTATGCATGGATCGGGCGCTGGACGCCGACGAACCTTGCTCCGCCCAAACACGAGCACGCCGCGCGCGGAACGACGCACAAGCCTGCCGCGCCGACGCAGAACGCAGTGGCCGGGAAGGACCTGAACCTGAAATTCGACGGCTGGTACCGCCTGTGGGACGAGACGATCGACCAGGGAAAGCAAACGTGGGAATACGGCGGAAATACCTATGTCAAATACGCCGGGACCGTGTTCCCGGCGTTCGGCAGCGACCTCAAGCTATACGGCCGCTGGCTGCCCGAGATTCAGGTCTCGTTTCACTGGGCCGGCTCGGTCGTCCCGGTGGACGGGGACGGCAATAAAATCGCGGCGCCGGCCGCGCTGAGCCTTTCGCTTGACGGAGAAGGAAACCGGCACTATAAGGCGACTGCGCCGACGGCGGACGGCTTCGAGTTCGACGGCTGGTACAAGGATTCCGACTGCACGCAGAAATTCAAAGAGGGCGGCGAGGTTCTGACCGCAAACACCGACCTTTACGGCCGCTGGACGAGGCTCGGCACGAAGACCGTGACCTTCAAGGTGAAGAACGGCAAATGGTCGGACAACACAGCAGAGGACAAGACCGTTCCCGTCGAGCTGCGCAACGGCCTCGGAACGCTGTCTGCGGATGCCGTGCCGACGGAGCCGACGGATATGATTCCGGACAACGGATACAAGACTCCCGGCACGTGGGACATCCGCCCGAACACGAACGCCGACGGCATCAGTGAGACGGGAAACTATGTCTATACCTATACCTTCCCTCCGAAGGACAAATGCACGGTAACTTATCACTGGCTGAGCACGGAGAACCCGGATTCCGCCGCCCTCCCGGCACAGGCAACAGTGACCGAGAATACGTCTTATCCGGTCGAAACGGTTCCCGACATAAAGGGCTGGACGTTCTCGGGCTGGTATGATAACGAGGACTGCACGGGCGATCTCGTAACCGAGGTAAAGTACAGCGGCGCAGATCAGACTATCGACCTCTACGGCAAATGGACACATGATGCCTGTACCGTAACGTTTCTCGCGGATTATGAATGGATGCCCGGACGCGGATACCTGAATGCGCCCCCTCAGACCGTTTCTACATATACGGTTCCCTACGGCTCTACCCTGCAAAATGCAGGCAAAAGCCTGCCGACACCGGTTCCCGGTGGGGAAAATAAATGGTTTTTCAAGAGCTGGGACCTGGAGGATAGTTTGGATGACCTCTTCTATACCGATCTGGAAGTTCTGAATATGCCTGTGCGCTCCAATCTGACCTTCGTCGCCCAGTGGTGGCCGATCGTGACGTTCGACGCCAACGGCGGCGCATGGAGCAGCGGCGAGACCATGCACTATGTGAAAATTACTGATAAGGTTGCGGCGGAAAGTACGCCGGTCAGAAACGGCTATACCTTCCTCGGCTGGTATACCGACGACGGCAATCGGGCGAATTTTGAAGACACGGTGAACGGCCCCAAAACCCTGTATGCACACTGGGCAAAAAATGCCGCCGTCACGTTCCGCATCGTCAACGGCACATGGTCGGGCGGCGCAGCAGAGGACAAGACCGTAACGGTCGTGCTCTATCCGCAGGCGGACGGTACCGCGAGCGGCACGCTGGACGCAAGCTATGTACCGCAGATCATGCTCCCGGCGCCGGGATACGAAAATACCGCCGGCGGCTGGGAACAGACGCCGAACACCGACCCGAACGGCATTACCGGAGATGTGACCTATGTCTACCGGTTCGGCAGCACCGGCGGCGGCAGCTCTTCCGGCCACTCGACCCGCTATACGCTGCACTATGAGTCGAACGGCGGCACAGCTTACAAGGATGAGCGCTATTCTTCCGGCACGAAGGTGACGCTCGATAAGACCCCGACCCGCGAGAGTTATACCTTTACCGGCTGGTATGCGGATAAGGAACTGACTCAAAAGATCAGCAGCATCAAGATGACCAGCGACAAGACTGTCTATGCAGGCTGGGAGGCTACCGGTGTGCCGGACAAGCTCAACGGCGACGACCATTTCGCCTACGTCATCGGCTACCCGGACGGCAAGGTACACCCGAAGGGCAATATCAGCCGCGCGGAAACGGCGACAATCTTCTTCAGACTGCTCAAAGCGGACATCCGCGACGGAAATCTGACCGCCGACAACGGTTTTTCCGATGTTGCGAACGGCCAGTGGCACAACAAGGCGATTTCCACGATGGCAAAGCTCGGTATCGTCAAGGGCCGCCGTGCGGACAACTTTGACCCCGATGCCTCGATCACCCGTGCGGAGTTTGCGGCAATCTGTGCGCGCTTCAACACCAAACCGGTCGAGAACAGCGGCAGCTTCTCCGACA
>OLSG01002694.1_pt1 | contig 14416 bp, 14 predicted proteins | sample 1673041 | NCBI WGS metagenome assembly OLSG01 (sample SAMEA3136749, study PRJEB25190) | human gut metagenome | reverse complement strand
AGGAGACCGAGGCCGAGCTGGGCGATCCCGCACTGGACGAGCTGCTGACCCCCTATCTGCACCAGCAGCTCTCCGATGAGATCGAGCTGCTGGACGGTGCCGCCGAGGAATTTGATCTGGACAAGGTGCTGCGCGGCGAGCTCAGCCCCGTCTTCTTCGGCTCTGCGCTGACCAACTTCGGCGTCGAGCCGTTCCTGGAGAACTTCCTCCGCCTGACCCCCACCCCGCTGGCCCGTGTGGACAGCCTGACCGGGGAGCCGGTGGACCCCTGCCGCGAAGAGTTCTCGGCCTTCATCTTCAAGATCCAGGCCAACATGAACAAGGCCCACCGCGACCGCATTGCCTTCATGCGCATCTGCTCCGGCAAGTTCGAGCGCGGCATGGAAGCCTACCATGTGCAGGAGGGCAAGAACATCAAGCTGGCCACCGGCACCCAGCTGATGGCGCAGGACCGCGCCATCGTGGATGAGGCCTATGCAGGCGATATCATCGGCCTGTTCGATCCGGGCATCTTCTCCATCGGCGACACGCTGTGCACCGGCAAAAAGAAGGTGGAATTTGCAGGCATCCCGACCTTCTCGCCGGAGCACTTTGCGCGCATCGAGCAGAAGGACACCATGAAGCGCAAGCAGTTCGTGAAGGGTATGGAGCAGATCGCCCAGGAGGGTGCCATCCAGATCTTCCGCGAAGTGGGCGGCGGCATGGAAGAAGTCGTGGTCGGCGTCGTTGGTGTGCTGCAGCTGGAAGTGCTGGAGTACCGCCTGAACACCGAATACAACGTTGAGATTCGGATGCAGCAGCTCCCCTTCGAGCAGCTGCGCTGGGTGAAGAACGATCCCGACACCTACAACCTGCGGGACCTCGACCTGACCAGCGACACCAAGGCCGTGGAGGATATGAAGGGCAACCGTCTGCTGCTGTTCACCTCGGACTGGGCCATCCGCTGGGCCGAGACCCACAACGAAACGCTGGAACTGAGCGAGTTCGGCAACATCTAAAACGATCCCAAAGAGCTGCTGTGCGGGGCGGGACTCCAAACAGCAGCTCTTTTTGGATAGAAATTAAAAATACAACAAAGAATGCCAGAAATGGGATGAGATAGGCCCCCAATGGGGAACACTTCTGGCATGGAGGAAAATAAGATGCAGAATATCACGATCGGAAAAAGCGGCATCGAGGTGCCCTTTCTCGGTATGGGCACCTGGGCCATTGGCGGCGGCAGCTGGTGGGGCGACAACGACGACGCCCTGTCGGTGAAGGCCATTGAAGCGGCGGTCGAGCAGGGCATCCGTTGGATCGACACGGCCCCCATCTACGGCTTGTACCACAGCGAACAGGTCGTGGGCGAGGCGCTCCGGCACATCGACCGCGACAAGGTGGTCCTCTCCACCAAGTGCGGCCTGGAATGGCGGCACGAGACGCCGGTGCTCCACAAAGTCGTGGACGGCACCGCAGTCTACCGCGACCTGTCCGCCCAGAGCATCATCGAGGACGTGGAAGAGAGCCTGAAGCGGCTGGGCACCGACCATCTGGATGTCCTGTACACCCACTGGCAGAGCCCGGATCTCGGCCTCTACCCGCTGGAAGAGACCGTCGAGGCCATGATGAAGCTCAAGGAGCAGGGCAAGATCCGCGCCATTGGTGCGTCGAATGTGACGGCGGACATCATCCGCGGCTACTGCAAGTACGGCCAGCTGGATGTCATCCAGGAGAAGTACAGCCTGCTGACCCGCCGCGTGGAAAAGCAGCTGCTACCCACCTGCAAGGAGCTGGGCGTGTCCATTCAGGCCTACTCTCCGCTGGAGCAGGGCCTGCTGACCGGCAAGGTCACGATGGAGACCACCTACCCGGAGGGCAGCACCCGCAACACCAACCCCAGCTTCCAGCCCGCCCGCCGTGCGCAGGCCATTGAGCTGCTGAAAAAGTGGGGCGACCTGACCGAAAAATACGACTGCACCCTCGCGCAGCTGGTCATCGCGATGACGGCCCGGATGATCCCCGGCCTGCATGTGCTCTGCGGTGCCCGCACCCCAGAGCAGGTGCGCGACAACGCCGGTGCCCTGCGCATCCAGCTCAACGGCGCGGATGCCGTCCGCATGAAGTGGGATGTGGACGCCATTTCGTAAGAAAAATTGACCCAAAAGAACCGGATGGACGCCATCCGGTTCTTTTCTGTGCCGATTGCTGCAAATTTGCTGTTGAATTTTACAGCAGAATCCGCTATACTGAATGTGAAGGGAGTTGATTTTATGCCGAACATCAAACCGATTTCTGACCTGCGGAATTATACGGAGGTCCTCCGGGATGTGGAAGAGGGTTCGCCGGTGTTTCTGACCAAGAACGGCCGCGGGAAATATGCCATTCTCGATATGCACGACTACGAGAAAGCGCAGGCGACCATCCGTCTGATGAATGAGATCGCGAGGGGCAGGCGGTCCGGAGAAACGGAGGGGTGGCTGAGTATGGAGGCCGTAGAAGAATCGCTCGGAATTGCGAATGAATAAACTTCAAGTATCAAAAGCTGCCCAGTATGATTTGTTGGAGATCAAAGCTTATATTGCAAACGATTTGGAAAATCGAACGGCAGCGGTTTCGACGGTAAAGAAGATCACGCAGACAATTCGACGATTGCAAGAACATCCGTTGATGGGTGCACCAATTTCGTCTGTTTCAAATGCCAATAGTGAGGAGCGTTTTCTGGTCAGCGGAAAATATCTGGTATTTTACCATGTGATCGGAAAAGAAGTTTTCATTGACCGTGTCCTTTATGGCGGCAGAGATTATCTGAAGATTCTATTCGAGGATGCCCTTAAAGAAGAAACGCTAGAAGAAAACGATTGAGCGTGTAAAACATAGCGAAGAGGAGCCGCGGCCATTGGTCGCGGCTCCTCTTCGGTTATGCTTCTTTCAGCATCTGCTGGATCTTTCGTTTGGCGCGGCAGTAGGTCACGCAGGCCGGGCAGCTTTTGCTTCACCCGTTTTCACGCCAGAATGCTCCGCCGCTGGTCTGGAACAGCAGCCAGGGGTTCACGCTCTTGCTGCCCAGCTTGAAGTCCATAGTCATCTCTTCGCCCAGCGCACCGACGGCCTGCCCTTTCTGGACGGTCGCGTTCCGGCTGACGGAGAGGGTCTGCAGGCCGTAAAGGTAGCTGCGCAGGCCGCAGCCGTGGTCGATGACGACGGTGTTGCCGGTGAGGGCAAGGTTTCCGGCAAAGACGACGACGCCGTCCGCCGGGGCGCGGGCCGGGTCGCCGGGGATGGTGTAGAGCTTGGTGGAGTTGGAGCGGGAACCCTGCTGGCCATTCGTGACCTTGACCTGACCGAAATCCAGCAGGATGAGATAGTTCTCGGCCGGGCAGATGAACCCGCCGGACCAGAGCTTTTCCCGCACAGGCAGCTCATACAGCGGCCAGATGTTGTTCCGGAACTCGGTGTTCGCGGCCTCGGTGGGGGCCGGCCCGGCCTCGACTTCCGCAGTGCCGAAGTCTTTGGGCAGAACGGTCAGCGTCCGGGAAATCGTCTCCCCGTTGACCGTGATGCGGATCTCGTGGGCTCCGGCGGAGGCGTTGTAGGCCGCAGGAACGTAGGCCCGCCAGCCGGAGGGGCTGCGGGTGCACGAAACACTGCCGAGGTCGGTCTCCAGGGTGGGGGCCGTGTCCCCGGCCATGCCGGTAATGGCGACGCCTACGATGCCGCCTTGCTCGACCCGCTCAGCCGAAAGCTCGACGTTGGCGCTGGCCTGCAGCGTGAACCGGAAGGAGAACCGATACCAACCGGTGGGCCGGGCCGGGTGTTCCTGCCCCCAGTTCTTATGAATGGCACCGTTGGTGCCGCCCTCGAACTGGGTGGAAAGAAGGTCATTCGGGAGCCGCCAGACCGTCATCGTGGCCTTGTAGCTGCCGTTGGCCGGGAAGAGAAAGTCTTCATACTGCCCGGCAGAACCGGCGAACACGAGGCTGCCGACGTCGGTCTCGATGGTCAGAGTAGTGTAGGTGGCCCAGTCGGGCAGGGCGAGTGCCGGGTGGGCATCGTACAGTGTGCCCAGCTTTTGCACGGTAAGGGTGTCCGGCTCGGCAAAGACCCTGTCGAGCACACCGCCCACCAGCGGCACCTGCCAGCAGGAGCCGTTCACTTCCAGCGCCTGCCCGCCGAACTGTACGTCCGCCGCAGGGCGGGCCCCCTCGCCGGTAAAGGAATAGCTCACGGCCATTACGGCCCCCAGCAGCACGACGACGCCCAGCGCGACGCCGATGATCCAAAGAAAAAATCGCTTCATGATATGTAACATCCTCCTGACATTGTGCAGGGCCCGGCAGTATGGGAGCCGCAGGCGGGTCTGAAAAACATGTCCGACCTGCCAAAGGCTCCCCCTTTTTGGGGGGAGCTGGCGTGTCAGCGCCTGAGAGGGTTGCAAAAAGGGCGCACGCGGCGGGTCAGGAAGTGACCACCGGGTGCGCCCTTCAGCGGATCGGTTATTCTTCTGCGGCGTCCTCGGCAGGTGCGTCGGCGGGTTCCGCCTTGTCTTCGCCAAACAGCAGGCGCTCGTACTCATCGAGCTCCTTCTCGCGGCGGCGGAGATAAACGGCCACGGCGGCCAGTGCACCGGCGATGGCGGCCAGCGTAGCGATCACGGCGATCAAACAAGATTTCTTCATAGGTTCAGCACACTCCTTTTTTGAGTCGGAACGATGGGTCCAGAACATCCTTTGTGTCGGGGTGGCCCGTTTCGCGGTGGGCCATGGAACCGCCCTTGCGGATATCGTGTAGAAATATCACGTTAGGAATATTATACCCGGAATGCAAAAAAATTACAACTGCCAATCCGTAAATTTTCATCGACCTGCACGAAAGAAGTTAAAATGCAGCGGCCAGCAGTTTGCGGTACGCCTTGAACGCACCGGGCAGGGTGTACGCGGCTTCCAGCTGTTCCGGGCTGGCCCAGACGCAGCCGACGGGGGCGGGCTGGCGCTCTGCCGTGAAGAGATAGCCGCCCATGTGCCACTCGATGTGGCTGAAGATGTGCCGGGCCGGGCGGAGGGCTTTGGCGGCATCGGGGGTGCAGACGACGCCCAGCGCCGCCAGACGGGCGCGGGCCTCGTCGGCGGAGAGAGATTCGTCCTCCCAGAGCACCGGCTGCCACAGGCCCGCCAGCAGGCCCTTTTCGGGCCGCTGCTGGAGCAGGACGCCCTCCGGGCTGCGGACGAGCGCCAGCGTCACCGGCTCGATGCGGCGGGCCTTGGGGGCCGCTTTGCGGGGCAGGGTGAGGGCCGTCCCGGCGGCATGGGCGGCGCAGAGGTGGGCCAGCGGGCACTGCGCGCAGAGCGGGGCACCGTTGGGTACGCAGACCAGCGCACCCAGCTCCATCAGGGCCTGATTGTAGTCGCCGGGGGCAGCCGGGGGCTGGTGTTCCATGACGCGGGCCGTGAATGCCCGCTTGACCTTGGGGTCGGTGATGAAGCGGTCGTCGTTGTACAGGCGGGAAAACACCCGCAGCACGTTGCCGTCCACCGCAGGCACCGGCAGGCCGAAGCTGATGGAGGCGATGGCACCCGCCGTGTAGTCGCCGATGCCGGGCAGGGCGCGAAGGGCATCGTAGTCGGCGGGCAGTTCGCCGCCGTACTGCGCACAGACGAGCTTTGCCGCTTTTTGCAGGTTCCGCACCCGGCTGTAGTAGCCCAGACCCTCCCACAGTTTGTGAAGCTTTTCCTCCTCGCAGGCGGCAAGGGCGGGGATGTCCGGCAGAGCGGCAAGGAACCGCTCATAGTAGGGCAGCGCCGCCGAGACGCGGGTCTGCTGCAGCATGATCTCACTCAGCCAGACATGGTAGGGGGTGGGGTCGGAGCGGAAGGGCAGGATGCGGTGGTTCGCATGGAACCAGTGGAGCAGGGCGGGCGAAATGTTTTCCACAAAATGTTACCTCGATGTTGAAAATAACCCTCTCAGTCTCGCTATCGCTCGCCAGCTCCCCCAAGGGGGGAGCTTTGGTGCGGTACTTTACCGGAAGAACCAAGCCTCGCCCTTCGGGAGAGGTGGCATTGCGAAGCAATGACGGAGAGGGTCGTACTTTATTTTTTAGAATCCGTATGCGGTGCGGGGGAACGGCAGGACATCACGGATGTTCTGGATGCCCGTGAGGTACATGATCATGCGCTCGAAGCCCAGGCCGTAACCGGCATGCTCCACGCCGCCGAACTTGCGCAGGTTGAGGTACCAGTCGTAGCTGGATTTGTCCAGCCCCAGCTCGTCCATACGGGCTACCAGCTTGTCGTAGTCTTCCTCACGCTGGCTGCCGCCGATCAGCTCGCCGATGCCGGGCACCAGCATATCGGCTGCGGCCACGGTCTTGCCGTCCGGGTTCTGCTTCATGTAGAAGCTCTTGATCTCCTTCGGGTAGTCGGTGACGAAGACGGGCTTCTTGAAGACAACCTCGGTCAGGTAGCGCTCGTGCTCGGTCTGGATGTCCACGCCCCACTCGACGGGGAACTGGAACTTCTTGTTGTTCTTCTTCAGCACCTCGATGGCGTCGGTGTAGGTGATGCGGCCGAATTCGCTGTTCGCCACCAGCTCCAGACGCTCGATGAGGCCCTTGTCAATGAACTGGTTGAAGAAGGCCATCTCGTCGGGGCAGTTGTCCAGCACATAGCGGATGACGTACTTGGTCATGGCCTCGGCGGTGTCCATGTAGCCGTTCAGGTCGCAGAAGGCCATCTCCGGCTCGATCATCCAGAACTCGGCGGCGTGGCGGGTGGTAAAGCTCTTCTCCGCACGGAAGGTGGGGCCGAAGGTGTACACCTTGCCAAAGGCCATGGCCATGGCCTCGGCCTCCAGCTGGCCGGAAACGGTCAGGTTGACCGGCTTCTCGAAGAAGTCCTGGGTGTAATCGACGGTGCCGTCCTCGTTCTTGGGCACGTTCTCCAGGTCGAGGGTGGTCACACGGAACATCTCACCGGCACCCTCGCAGTCGGATGCGGTCAGCAGCGGGGAGTGTGCGTAGACGAAGCCGTTCTCCTGGAAGAACTTGTGGATGGCGTAAGCCGCCACGCTGCGGACGCGGAAGGCGGCGTTGAAGGTGTTGGTGCGGGGACGCAGGGTAGGCATGGTGCGCAGATACTCCATGCTCATCTTCTTTTTCTGCAGCGGGTATTCGTCGGCGGGGCAGTCGCCCAGGATCTCGACGGAATCGGCGTTCAGCTCAAAAGGCTGCTTGGCCTGCGGGGTCAGCACGATGCGGCCCACGATGCGCAGGCTGCTGTAGAGGCCGGTGTGGATGACGGCATCGTAGTTTTCCAGCTTGCCGGCTTCCAGCACGACCTGCAGGGTCTTGAAACAGCCGCCGTCCGACAGGGCGATGAAGCCGATGTTCTTGGAGTCGCGGATGTTCTTTGCCCAGCCGCAGACGGTCACGACGGTGCCGTCGGCGGGGGTGTTCTTGTACAGCGAAACGATCTCAGTGCGTTCCATGGTATCTCCTCCGATGTAAAATAAAAAGACAGCTTTGCCCTGAAGTTTCAGGGCGAACAAGCTGTCTTGTAATGTCCGCGGTGCCACCTGAATTACCGGAAGTGTCCGGTCGCTCACGCGCTCATCTCAAAAAGAAAGCGCTGCCCTTGTAACGCGGGGCGCAGCGGCGCACCTACTGGCAGTTTTGCAAAAAACTGGGTTCAGGTTGCAGCTCCTGGGTGTTCGTTCGCGCAGGGGGCGCTCACGGCTCGCAGCAACTGCCGTGTTCTCTGGAAGCGTCCCGGATGCGTTACTTTTCCCGATCTGTGCTTTTCGGTAATTCTAAAAATAGCACAGGAAAGCGGCTTTGTCAATCAAAAATCAAGACTTTGTCTTGCATTCCGGGCCGAAAAATGATATCATCTAAAATGATATGTTGTGCGCTTTATACCCATCCTGTTTCCGGGCGCTCCGGGGAGGCATCCCGCGCCGCAAACTCTCTGTTGTTTTAGGAGGACATTTATGACTGAAAACCAGATCCCGTATGAGCAGGAAGAGGAGATCGACCTCGTTTCCCTGCTGTTCACGGTCCTGCACAAATACCGGCAGATGGCGGCCGCAGCCCTGGTCTGCGCCGTACTGTTTGCAGGCGTGGCTGTTGTGAAGAACATCTCGTGGAACGCCGCCGTCCAGAAGGCGGCAGAAGAGGGCGAGACCGCACCCCGCACTTCGGCCCAGCAGACGTATGAAGAGGACATGGTCGAGTACCGCGAAGCACAGAACAAACGCGATACCGACATGCAGAGCTACAACCAGCAGCTGCGCGACAACGAGCGTTCGCAGCAGACGGTCCAGTTCAACATCGACAACGCCGAAGAGTACATGGAAAAGTCCGTCCTGAACAGCATCGATCCTTACAATGTCTACAACGCCAGAGCGGATCTGTACGTCACCACCGATTATAAGATCATGCCCGGCATGGACTACCAGAACCCCGACTACACCAGCTCGGTCCTGAGTGCATACACCTCCCTGCTGACCAACCACGAGGCCATTTCTGCCATTGCAGAGCAGTTCAACATGGAAGAGCGGTATATGCGGGAGCTGGTCAGTGTCTGGGGCGACAACTCCACCCGGTTGCTCTCCATCAGCATCAACGCAGCATCTGAGGAAGATGCCACCGCCATTCTGGACGCTGTCATCGCCCGGATGAACGGCCTGTACGAGACGATTGAGTCCACCGTGGGGCACCACAGCATCACCCTGCTGTCCCGCACCAGCAGCGTCACCGTGTCCACCGACCTGCGCGACCAGCAGCAGAACACCCGCGACAACCTGACCAGCCTGCAGAACCAGATGACCGATCTGCAGGCGCAGCACGACCTGCTGGAGCAGAACATCCAGAAGGCCGATCAGGACCTGGCTGCCCTCGAAGTGCCGAAAGATCCGGGCGACGGCAGCCCCTCTCTTGTGAAGTTCGCCGTGATCGGCTTCGTCCTCGGCGTGATCCTGGTAGCCGGCGCTACGGTCGTCAAGTTCTTGTCCGCCGGCCTCGTCTACTCTGCGAAGGACCTCAAGTCCACCTGCAATCTGCCCGTCCTCGGTACGCTGGCCGGTGCCGCTGCCCGGAAGGCAGTCAAGCTGGACGCCAAACTCAACAAGCTGGAGGGCCGCCCCGATGGCAGCCGCGACGACGAGACGGTGCGCCTGATCGCCGCCACCATTGCCAGCCGTGCCCCCAAGGCAGATCGCATCCTCGTCACCGGCGATCTGCCCGCAGAGCAGCTGTCTGCCCTGACCGCCCAGCTGCAGGCTGCCGACACCCTCCGCAGCCGGAAGCTGACCTGCGCCGAGAGCGTACTGGTCTCCTCCACCGCCGTTCTGGAAGTCAACGCCGCCGACGCGGTGGTGCTCGTGGCCGACTGCAGCTGCTCCCGTTACAGCAGCGTGAACGACCAGAAGGAGCAGATCGCTCGTCTGGGCAAGACGGTTCTGGGCTGCGTGGTATACGAATAATGGATCTTGCCCGCTCAGGTATGGCGCTGCGATGCCTGAGCGGGCTTTTTTATTGCAAGGCCCTGATCAGCCCCTCGGCGGCCAGCTGCCCGGCGTACAGGGCTTCGTTGAGGTTGTTGCCATGGCCGCCCACCTCGATGAGCAGACTCCCGGTGGTGAGGTCCTGATTGTAAAAGCGGTAGCTGAACAGCACGGGCCGGGTGAGGCCGGGGAATGTCCCCTCCATCGCCCGCTCCCATGCGGCGGCGAAGCGGAGGTTCTGGCGGTAGTTGGGCAGGGAGATGCTGCTGCCGTTGTCGCACCCGCAGATGATCATGACCTGAGCCGCCTGCTGGCCGTTCACGGTGCAGACCGGGGCCATCCGGGAGCCGTTCTCGGTCTCGATGGCGTCGCGGTGGACATCGAGCACCACCTTGATGCTGGGGTATTGGGCTAAGTACTGCTGCACCACAGCGCGGCTGTTGGCGTAGCTGCCGGTGTAGCTGGGGTAGTCGTTCAGGGTCTCGTCGTGGAGGGTGTTCAGTCCGGCGGCGTTGAGGGTGTCGGCCATGACGCGGCCCACGGCGCACATGTTATAGTTCCGGTCGGTGGTGCGGGAGCCGTCGCCGGGGCGGAACCACAGCCCGGCCGAAAGGCGGTAGTCCTCGGTGGCGTGGGTGTGCATGATGAGGACCTGCGGCTCCGGGCTGTTCCACTCCACCGCAAAGGGGAGCGGGGCTTCGACCTCGGCCGCGATCTCCGCCGCCGGGGCGCGGGTGTTGTTCTTGATGCTGCCCACCCCGCAGGCTACGTATTTTTCGCCGCTGCCCTGCGGATAGGTCTTTTCGAGGATGGTGCCTGCGTCTTCGGGCCGGGCATCGTCTCCTTCCAGCGGGACGAGGTAGGAGCGGTCTGCGGCGGCGGGCAGAGATCCCGGAGCGGGTTCGAGGACTTCGGGCGGAAGCGCTTCTGCCGCAGATCCGGTGCTCTGCGCGGAGGCGGCCTGCTTCCGGCTGAGGGAAAGGGCCGTCTGCGCGGCGGGCAGCGGCCCGATGATGAGCGCCGCCAGACTGAGCACCAGCCCATGGGCAAAAACGGTCAGCGCCAGCATCAGCGCCGCCGCCCCGGCCAGACTGAGCACCGGCCCGGCCCCGAAATCTCCCTGCCTGCGGCGCATGGCGGACACCTCCTTCCCTCTTGATAGGGTATGAAAATATCCTATGGGGATAGAACAATCCATACCGGAATGCCAAGGCCTCAGCTCGTCAGCCAGCCCAGCTGGGCAATGCTCAGGCGGGGCTGCAAAGCACGGTTGATGGCCGCGGCCAGCAGGGCGGCCCCGTGGGCGATGACACTGTCCAGCTCGCGGGGGGTCACTACAAGGTCGCTGCCCTCCTCGGCCTGCATCAGGGTCGGGATGCCTGCCGCTACGACCGGCACCCCCAGCCGGGCGGCATCCAGATGGCGGCTGTGACCGGGCTGGGCCGGGAACAGCCCGGTGTCCGAAAATTGCAGGGTCCGGCCCAGCCGCTCTGGTTCGGAAGAGCAGAGGCTGTCCACGCAGAGCAGGGCAGCGGGGCGGATCTCCCGCACCAGTGCCCCGGCCAGCTGCTGCAAGCTCAGCCCGGTGGCAGCCGACACGCCCGGTGCCACTGCCGCCACCGGCCGGATGCCCTGCACCGGGACGGTATGCTGCCCCATCGTGACGAAAATTTTCTGCACGGTCCGGGGGCCGAGGGCATCGGAGGTCACCCGCCGGTTCCCGACGCCCAGCACCAGCACCGGCCCTGCCGGAGGCAGCAGGGCCTGCAGCTCTGCCGCAGCCGGTTCGATGACCGATTCGTCCCGCTCGTCCAGCAGGCTGACGCGGGGCACTTCCAGCGTCACGTACCGCCCGCGGGGGCGCTCCAGCCCTTCGCGCGCGATCTCCACCCGCGTCACGGTCACGCCGCCGCGCCTGGCTGTGGCCACCCGCACACCGGTGGGCGGCGCACTGTCCGGTGCCCGGAACAGCTCATCGGCAAGGTCTGTTTCCCGCATGATTCATCCCGCTTTCCCATCTGAAATTTGCATTTGGGGCCGTTTTGGCCCGGATTTACAGTTTCAGTATGGGATTTTGAAAACTTTTCTAAACAAAAATCGAAAAAAGGCTTGCGCTGGTACGGCAAATATGGTATCATAAGGTGCGCTGTTATAGGTAGCCAAGGAGGTGGAACGAATGCCTAACATCAAATCTCAGAAGGACCGCGTCGTGCAGGCTGCTGCAGAGCAGGCTCACAACAAGGCCATTAAGACCAACCTGAAAACAGTCGTCAAGAAGGCAGACGCTGCCATCGATGCGAATGCCGCTGACAAGGACGCAACCGTCCTGGCTGCTGTTTCCGCGATCGACAAGGCTCGCGCTAAGGGTGTCATCAAGAAGAACACTGCTTCTCGCAAGATCAGCCGTATGGCAAAGCGTGTAAACAAGAACGCTTGAGTTCATGCCTGATCGAGTGATCGACTGACGAACAAAACCTCTGTGCCGGTTTCCGGTGCGGGGGTTTTTGTTTTTTTGCATCCTACCACCCGCCGGGCGCGAACCGGCGCGAAGCAGCGCCGCTTTTTATTGCGGGCTAGTTCTGGTCGTGGCTCCGGCCGACCCAGGAGCAGACCACGCCGCAGACGAGGCTGGTGGTGATGCCGGCGGCAGCGGCGGTGAGCCCGTCGGTGAGGATGCCGATGGCCCCCTCCTCCTGCAATGCGGTGCGGACGCCTTTGGCCAGCAGGTGGCCGAAGCCCAGCAGCGGCACGGTGGCCCCGCACCCGGCCAGCTCGGCCAGCGGGGCGTACCAGCCGAGGGCCGACAGCACGACTCCCGCGACGACATAGCCCGTCAGGATGCGGGCGGGGGTCAGGCCGGTCAGGTCGATGAGGATCTGCCCGGCGGCGCAGATGCCGCCCCCGATGACGAAAGCCCAGAGATAGTTCATGATGCGGCTCCTTTCTCCGGCGCAGCCAGCTCCACCAGATGGGCGACGGCCGGGATGCTCTCCTTTTGCAGAAAGGTGGTCTGGCTCATCAAGGCTCCGGTGGCGAGGAAGAGCACCCGCTTCTGGGTGCCGCGCTCCAGCCGGGGCAGGATGTGGGTGCAGAGCACCGCCGCGCAGCAGCCCGCACCGGAGCCGCCGCTCTTCACGGCCTGCTCGTTGGCATCGTAGAGGATGCAGCCGCAGTCCACATGGTTCTTGATGAGCAGGCCCTCGGCGGCCAGCAGCTCCCGGAAGAGCTGGCTGCCCACATGGCCCAGGTCGCCGGTGTAGATGGCGTCGAAATCCGGCGGCTCTGCGTGGGTGTCCCGCAGGTAGTGCAGCAGAGTCGCGCTGGCGGCGGGAGCCATGGCCGCGCCCATGTTGTTGATGTCCCGGATCTGATAGTCCTGCACCCGCCCGAAGGTCACGGCCCGGATGCCGACCCCCTGCCCGGCGGGGCGCAGCAGACAGGCCCCGGCGGCGGTGGCCGTCCACTGGGCGGTCGGGGTGCGGACGGCTCCATAGCTCAGCGGGGTGCGGAACTGGCGTTCGGCGGTGCAGAAATGGCTGGACGCCATGGCCAGCAGGCCGTCGGCCAGCCCGGCCGAGCAGAGCGCAGCCCCCAGCCCCAGCGCTTCGGCCATGGTGCTGCAGGCCCCGAACAGCCCCGCATAGGGGATGCCCAGTGCCCGCATGGCGTAATTGGAGGCCGTGCACTGGGCCTGCAGGTCTCCGGCCAGAGCCAGACTGACCTCTTTCTCGGTGATCTGTGCTTTTTTCAGGCAGAGCCGCGCCGCCCGCAGCTGCAGCTGGGTCTCGGCGGCTTCCCAGCCGGACTGGCCGAACCGGTTGTCGGCGCTCAGCGCATCGAAGCCCGCCGCAAGGGGGCCTTCCCCCTCTTTTTTGCCGCCCACCGCCGCATGGGCCGCGATGACGGGCGGAGTCTGGAAAATCAGGGTGTCGCCGCGCCGGGTCGCCATGAAAAATTCCTCCTTTCAGGGATGTTTTTTTGCGGATTTTGTGGTATACTGGAAAATCGCCGGGAGTGTGCAATCTTTGCGCCCGGCAAAGCGTATGGTAAGTGAGAGGGATCAGCCGCCCAGCAGCCAGAGCACCCCGCCGTACAGCACCGCAGCCAGTGTGCCGTACACGATGACCGGCCCGGCGATGGTGAACATCTTGGCCCCGGTGCCCAGTACGCGGCCCTCGGTCTTGAACTCGATGGCCGCGCTGACCACGGCGTTGGCGAAGCCTGTGATGGGCACCAGCGACCCGGCCCCCGCGCGGGCGGCGAGCTTCTGGTAAAGGCCCAGCGTCGTCAGCACCGCCGAGAGGGCGATGAGGGTGCAACTGGTCAGGGTACCGGCAAGGTCGGCTTCGAGCCCCAGACCCAGATACCACTGGCGGAGCACCTCGCCCAGCAGGCAGATGCCGCCGCCCACGCCGAAAGCCCACAGGCAGTCGGTGCCCAGCGGCGAATGCGGGCCTGCCCGCTGCACCCGCCGCGCATATTCCTGCGCTGTCAGTTTCATGCAGAACACCTCCGGGGATAGGATGTCCCCGGCCCGGAGAGAATATACAAGGAGAAGCCTTATGAATCAACGACCTGTGAACCAACCGCACCGCCGCATGACCCGCGCCGAAGTGCGCCGCCGCCGTCGCAGCCGTGCCATCCGCCGGGTGGCCGGGCTGACCGTCGCCGTCTGCCTGTTCGTGGGCGGGCTGACCGTCGCCGTCTGCCTGTTCGTGGGCGGGGCTGCGTTCCTGCTCAACCGCCACGCCCCGGTGCTTTCCGCCAGCGCGGCCAGCGCCCCGGCGGAGGATGCGGAGAACAGCCTGCTTCCGGCAGCATCCAGCACGGTGGAGGAGACCAATGGCAATGCTCTGGGCCTGACCGCAGACGAGGCCGCTGCCATGCTGGCCGACCCGCTGATGGTGCTGGTGAACCACACCAACAAGATGCCGGACGA
>OLSG01002690.1_pt1 | contig 14431 bp, 12 predicted proteins | sample 1673041 | NCBI WGS metagenome assembly OLSG01 (sample SAMEA3136749, study PRJEB25190) | human gut metagenome | reverse complement strand
CAAAACAATATATGATGAAAGGATGTGAAAAAGTCGAGACAAAGTCTACTCGACGCAGACAGATGGCAGAAGCAAATGACAAATATGGAATAATTTATCAGAATCTTGTGGACGCAGGCTGTAATCAGAAAACAATCCAGTGTTGCATGAAACTGGCACAAGAAAACAATGTAGAAGCGCTGTTATCACAGTTATGTATGTATAGAAAACATTTAATGGAACAGACACATAATTATCAGGAAAACATAGATTGCCTGGATTATTTGATCTACTCGTTAAAGAAATCTAATGAAAATAGATAAGGAGAATGTAAATGACAGATTATAAAATTATTCAAACAATTAACGGACCGGAAGATGTAAAAAAATTGTCTATGGAGCAGCTGAAAGAACTTGCTTCGGAAATCAGAGAGGCATTGTTTAACCGGTTGACTAAAATCGGCGGTCACTTTGGTCCCAATTTTGGTATGGTGGAGGCAGAGATTGCCATGCATTATGTTTTCTCTTCGCCTAAGGATAAGTTTGTATTTGATGTATCTCATCAGAGCTATCCTCATAAGATTCTGACCGGAAGAAAGAATGGATATATTTCCGATGAGCACTTTTCAGAGGATTCCGGTTATACAAATCCGGAAGAAAGTGAACATGACTTCTTCAATGTAGGTCACACTTCGACCTCAGTTTCTTTAGCTACGGGTCTGGCTAAAGCGAGAGATATAAAAGGAGATAAAGAAAATATTATTGCTATTATTGGCGATGGCTCCCTCTCAGGTGGTGAAGCACTAGAGGGATTGAATGTAGCCGGATCAGAGATTAACTCCAATTTAATTATTATAGTAAATGATAATGAGCAGTCGATTGCCGAAGTACATGGCGGAATGTATAAAAATCTTGCCGAATTAAGAGAGACAGGCGGAACTGCTTCCAATAATCTCTTCAAAGCGTTTGGATTAGATTATATATATGAGGAAAACGGCAATGACATAGCATCACTGATTTCATTATTCCGCAAGGTGAAAGATACGGATCATCCAATCGTAGTCCATATCCATACACAAAAAGGAAAGGGATATGAGATTGCTGAAAAAGACAAAGAGGGATGGCATTGGTGTATGCCATTTGACCGTGAAACAGGCAAACCTACAATTTCTTTTGGAGATGAAGAAGATTATACATCTATCACTGCTGAGTATATTATGCAAAAAGCAAAAAGTGATTCGGAGTTTCTTGTGATTACTCCTGCTATGCCGGGCAGTGCAGGCTTAAATCAGGAACAGCGAAAGGAGCTTGGATTGCAGTATGTGGATGTAGGGATTGCGGAGGAACAGGCGGTTGCCATGGCATCTGGTGCTGCAAAAAACGGTGCGAAACCGCTTGTGGTTACTAACACAACCTTTATTCAAAGAGCGTATGACCAGATTTCCCATGATGTATGTATTAACAATAGTTCTGTTACGATTCTCTTAAACTACAATTCTTTTGACAGTTTGACAGATGTTACGCATCTTGGAATTTTTGGACTAGCAGCTTACACGAATGTTCCGAATCTGGTAGTGCTTGCACCTACCTCAAAAGATGAATACCTTGCTATGCTAGATTGGTCAGTTGATCAGAAGGAACATCCGGTTATGATTCTCATCCCCGGAAATCAGGTAACCTATCGAGAAGCAGATAAGGATTTTAACAGACTGAATCATTTTAAAGTGGAAGAAGCTGGTGAAAAGGTTGCAATTCTGGCACTTGGTGATTTTTATCAGCGTGGTGAACAGCTCAGTGCGAAAATAAAAGCAGAACTTGGCTTTACGCCGACATTGATCAATCCTCGTTTTGCTTCTGGTATTGACAAAGAATTACTGGAAAGTCTTTCCGAAGGACATCAGATGGTAATAACCATGGAAGATGGTATTTTAAGCGGTGGTTTTGGCGAGAAAATAGCTTCCTTCTATGGTAGTTCTGATATGAAAGTGAAAAATTACGGACTTGATAAGAAATTTTATGACCGATATGACCCAAATGAATTACTGAAAGAGGTTGGTATGACACCGGTTCAGATTATTGCGGATATTTGCAATCAGATAAAATAGAAATTGGGAGGCTGGAAGTAGTGACACCAGAAGATGTTATCAGAGGATTTCGTGAGGAAGTAGAGCAAACGTGTGAAGAAAAAGAGTATGCAAATACCCTGTTTCAGGAAGCAATAAAAATAGGTATGGAGATAAATCAGACTTATCATACACCGGAAGAACTGTTGAAACTCATGGGTAAATTAACCGGTAAGGCTGTAGATAAAAGTTTCCGTCTTTTTCCGCCGTTTTATACGGATTTTGGAAAAAATATTATATTCGGAAAAGATGTATTTCTCAATTCCGGGTGTCATTTTCAGGATCAGGGTGGAATTGAAATCGGAGATGGTGTATTGATTGGTCATAATGTAGTGCTTGCTACGATCAATCATGATCTTCTGCCACAGAATAACAGGAAGAACCATTATGCTCCAATTAAAATTGGAAATCATGTATGGATTGGCTCGAATGCTACAGTGTTATCCAGTGTTACCATTGGAGAATGGGCAGTTGTTGCAGCCGGAGCAGTAGTTACGAAAGACGTACCGCCTTATACGATGGTAGGTGGAGTTCCGGCGAAAATCATAAAGAAAGTAGAGGAGACAGAGCATGAAAGTTTTAGCAATTAACGGCAGTGCAAGAAAGGATGGAAATACTGCAATCCTCATCAATACAGTATTGAAGGAATTGAATATAGCCGGGATTGAAACGGAAATGATCCAACTGGCAGGCAATGTCATTGAACCATGTAAGGCTTGCTGGGCTTGCGGTGGTCAGGGAAACTGCGTTCATCGCAATGACAGCTTTCGAGAGGTATTTGAGAAGATGAAAAAGGCGGACGGCGTATTGTTGGGTTCACCGGTTTATTCAGCAAATGTATCTGCTAATATGCAGGCTTTGCTGGAACGTGCTGCGGTAGTTGCTGATATGAATCAGGGACTTTTTACCCACAAGGTTGGTGCAGCAGTTGCAGCGGTACGCAGAGGCGGTGCAATGCAGGCAGTTGATACCATGAATCACTTTTTCCTTAATCATGAAATGATTGTAGTAGGTTCTACTTATTGGAATATGGGTTACGGACAGATGCCAGGAGATGTATGTAATGATGAGGAAGGATTAGCTAATATGAGAAATCTCGGTCAGAATATGTCGTATCTTTTGAATGCACTGAAAAGTTGCGAATAATGTGGGTATCTCATACAAAGGAGCGTGAGAATATAAAGCAAGTATTATGTGTAATGATATCTATTTTGCTGTTGATTACAGTAACAGCATGTACAGCGGAAACACCAAATTCATCTGCTGACAATACGGAGTTGCAGGAAACAGATAATTCGTCAGAATTAGCTGATGGTTCGAATGCAGTTACAGAGATTTTGGTTTCCTATTTTTCATGTACGGGGACTACAGAAAAGCTGGCGAAATATGCGGCAGACTATCTGAATGCAGACTTATATGAAATTCAGCCGGCAGACCCATATACCGATGAGGATTTAGCCTATTATACGAATGGACGTGCGGATCAGGAGCAGAATGACCCTGATGCAAGGCCGCAGATAAACGGTCAGGTAGAGGATATGTCAAAGTATCAGATAGTTGTGATCGCATATCCTATCTGGCATGGGCAGGCTCCACGCATTATTTCTACATTTTTGGAAAGCTACGATTTTCAAAATAAGACAATCGTACCATTCTGTACCTCTCATTCCAGCGGTATTGGAAGCAGTGCCACTGATTTGGAAAAATTGTGTGCTGATTCAGCCGAGTGGAAAGAGGGAAAACGATTCGATTCACAGACAACAGAAAGTGAAATTGAAAACTGGCTTGATAGCATTGACATCAAGCCGTATAATCCAAAACAAAAGGAGACAGACGAGGTGGGAGTATTTGATTTCGAAAGTAAAAGCGTATTACTGAACAGTGGATATTCAATGCCAATCAATGGATTAGGTACTTACAGCCTTCTGGACGATACCTGTGTAGAGTCTGTAAAAACAGCATTAAAAGATGGCGTGCGACTTATTGATACCGCCTATATGTACAAGAATGAAGCGGAAGTCGGTCAGGCAATTCGTGAGTCCATGGAGGAACTAGGAATTCAGCGAGAGGATATTTTTGTTATCACAAAGTTATATCCAGGTGAACAGTATGAAAACCCCGAAAGAGCCATAGAAGACGCACTCGAAAAGCTGGATATCGGATATATTGACATGATGCTGTTGCATCATCCCGGAGATAATGACGTGAAAGCATATAAGGCAATGGAGCAGGCAGTGGCTGACGGAAAGATACATTCTATTGGATTATCCAACTGGTATATAGAAGAACTGGAGGATTTTCTTCCGCAGGTCAGCATTACACCTGCATTGGTACAGAATGAAATTCATCCCTATTATCAGGAACGAGAAGTCGTTGAGTATATTCAAAGTCTTGGTATTGTTGTGCAGGCTTGGTATCCTCTGGGTGGTAGAGGATATACAGCAGATTTGCTTGGTAATGAAGTGATTTCTAAAATTGCACAGGCGCATGAAAAGTCATCTGCACAGATTATTCTCAGATGGGATTTACAGAATGGCGTAGTTGTAATTCCGGGTTCAAGCAATCCTGATCACATCATGGAGAACACGCAGTTGTATGATTTTGAATTAACTGACGAAGAGATGGAACAGATTGACGCTTTGGAAAAAAATGAGAAGCATGACTGGTACTAAAATTGAAGAATAAAAAGATAAGGTGACGGAAATGAAGATATTAGTACTAAATGGAAGTCCACGTCCACAGGGCAGTACCAAGGATATGGTAAATGCATTTAAGAAAGGTGCTGAGAGTGCAGGACATACCGTTGATGTGGTGGATGTATGCAAAAAGAAGATAGGCGGATGTTTGGCATGTGAATACTGTCACGGCAAAGGGCACGGTGAGTGTATTCAGAAGGATGATATGCAGGATGTATATAATCTTTTGAAAGAAGCAGAAATGCTTGTCATTGCATCGCCCATTTATTATCACGGTATATCTGGTCAGCTAAAATGTGCTATTGACAGATTTTATTCTGCGGCATATCCAAGAGGACCGAAGTATTTGAAAAAGGTTGCCATGATACTTAGCTCCGGAGATGCTAATATGTATGAGGGTGCACTTTTCTCGTTCAAAGGCGACTTCCTTGATTATCTTGGGCTTGAAAACATGGGTGTGTTTATAGCACATGGGTCTGAAAACAAGAGCGAGAAGAAGAGAGAAGAACTAAGGGAGTTCGGGGCATCGCTGCGGTAGACAAATTCCTGTTTGCATATTTCTAAAAAAGATGTATGATATAAAAAAAGCTCAGGAGGTTCAAATGAAATCACATAAATACTGGTCTATCGGTGCGCTGGTTTCCATGATCGGAACTTGCTACACCGGCTATAAGGATATGAAATCAGCACATAAATATTTTGCATTCAGTTCACTGATCTGCATGGCTATGGCCATTTACTCAGGTCATAAAATGATTTCTGGCAAATCCAGAAAAAAGAAAGAAACTGCAGCTGAAGAATCTGCGGAATAATAAGAGGAATAGGGGAGTATTCCATTATATATAAGCCTGATGGAAAGGGGAGATTCCATCAGGCTCTTTCAAATCTACTCTTCCGTTTCTGGAAAAGATGGCTTATATCGTTTGTTTGCAGACTGTGGCACTACGATTTCAAAAAAATAATATCCCATATACCGGAGAGCTGCTTTTTTCTTCCGATAAAAACTTGCCCGGCTCATCCCCAGTTCAAGCATAATTTCCATGTCCGCCATTTTTCTGTGCCTGCAGAAGCAGCTATAAAGCACATCATAATATTCTGTTCCAAAATTCGGTGTAAAATATTTTACCAGTGTCATTGCCCGGTTGACCATATCACAAAGTCCATAGATTAGAATGATATTGTTTACTTCTTTTTTCAGTTTTCCTAAATTCATGCGGTAATCGTAAGAATCCATATACTGAAGAGCATAAGCCATGTTCTCATTGATCTTTTCCTGACACTCCTGCTCTAATTCATCCAGAACCATCTGATTTTCCAAAATCAAATCCTGATAATTGTTCATCAGTGCTTTCATCTTTTCATAGTACAGATCCATTCTCTCTTCTGTATGTCGTGCTGCATTTAATGTAATTTCCTTAAACGATCTAATCGCATAATCTCTCTCTGTCATTATCAAAATCTCCTTTTTTCGTATTGAATCGTCTTTCTCTGACGTTCTACACTCCCATCCCTGTGATTTTGACGGAAGCTCAATAAGAATTATTCTTGAGCAGGGCCACATCTGCATAGACAATATAGTGGGTATATTGTTTCATGGACATAAATGTAATGCCCTTATATGTCAATCTGAAAAGAGCAAAAGGGAAAGGTCAGCTCTTCTGCAGATCCTGTTTTCTTTCTTAAATCTTTACGCACTCTTGCGCTCCATAAACCACTTATCAAATTCATAATATAAATGGCATTCCTTACCATCTACCATTACAGTATACATAATTCCTGTACCACCTGCTTTCCGGCTGGCACAACGTTCTTTCGATTTTACTTTATCAATTAAATATTTAGTTCCATCTTCCCAAATAAATTCTATTGGCATCATTGCGCCTTCTGTGCTGAATTTTACAATGACTTCTACATAAACTTTGTTATCATTCAAAGCACTTACCTCCCATTGAAATATCCAACTGGATGAACGGTGTGGGATCCCTGTGCATCCAGGCTGGATAATATTTTATCCTGATACATAAATGCTCTCTGGACACTGTGATATCCAAACCGTCGCCTGATATCATCTACTGCCCTGTCTAACTTCTCCTGTTTTTCCCGGCGCTGCTCATTCATAAATAAATCTAACTGCACCGGAACCTGCCCCATAACCAGATCATCTGCACGGATTCCAAGACTTCTGATTGGACGAGGCCAATGATAGTTCTCTCTAAAAAGCTGGTATGCTGCACTCATTATCTCATCTGTAATGTCGGTCGGATCCTGCAGCTTTCTTTGCCTGGAGAAATGAAATAACCCATTATCACGAATCGAAATTGACACTACATTACATTTAAAACCATGTTTCCGCAGTCTGGCTGCGACACTTTCTGCCAATGCCATCAGAATAATCTGTACATCCTGATCATTTTCCAGATCTCTGGGTGTCGTTGTACTGTTGCCAATAGACTTTATCGGTGCCTGATATCCTTCTACTGAAACTGGCGAATCATCCCAGCCATTCGCAAATGAATAAATGACAAGTCCCATTTTCCCAAGCTGCCGTTCCAGAAAACTTGGATCTGTTCTTGCCAGTTCTCCGATTGTGCGAATACCATATTTCTGTAAAGTTCTATTCGTTGATCTGCCTACATATAGAAGATCTGATACCGGAAGTTTCCAGATTAGTTCACGGTAATTCGTCCGATTAAATTCTGTAATTCCATCAGGCTTTTTATAATCGCTTCCAAGTTTTGCAAAAATTTTATTCCAGGAAATTCCAATGCTTACCGTAATACCCAGTTCTTTCTTTACCCTTCTGTTAATTTCTTCTGCAATTTTTCTTCCGTCACCTTTCAGTGAAAAACTATCAGTTACATCAAGCCAAACTTCATCACATCCATACGGTTCAACTTGATTCGTATATTCCGAATATATTTCTCGCAACATTGAGGAAAACTTCAAATATAAATCCATCCTCGGAGGCACAAATATCAAATCCGGGCAAACCTGCTTTGCCTGCCACAATGCCATGCCAGTCTTAACGCCTTTTCTCTTCGCAACATAATTCGCAGTCAGTACGATTCCATGCCTTGCTTCAGGATCACCGCCAACAGCCAATGGTTTACCTGCATACTCAGGATGATACAGCATCTCCACATTGGCATAAAAACAATTTGCATCACTATGCAGTATCGTCCTATCCATATCCTCACCCCTTTTCGTAAGAACAAATGTTCTTTTTCTATGCGTTTATTATATATCTCTTCAAAAGAGAAGTAAAGTATTATTTTCTCTTTCAAAGAGATATTTGTTGATTTTTTGATCAGTTTGGGTTATAGTGTATATAGGAAAAACGTACCCGGTTCAGGAGGTGTATGATGCTAAACAAAAGTTTTGGTCAGATTATTTCAGAAAAAAGAAGTTTCCTCGGACTGTCACAATTACAGTTATCCGATATTTTAAATAGATATGGCTTTGAAACAAAATCCCGTACAATCAGCAAATGGGAAAATGATGTAAATCTCCCTAATGTCATGCAGTTTTTCGCCTTATGCGAGGCTCTGAAAATAACTGATATCAATGCTGCTTTTGGTGTGGCTATTAGCGAACGCCTATTTCCAAAGCTTGATGAAAACGGACAGGAAAAAGCAAAAGATTATATGGAACTTTTATTGCAGAGTGGATTATACTCACAGAAAAATTCGATTATTTATCAGTTTCCCCGTCGTACACTTAAATTGTATGATCTGCCTGTTTCTGCTGGTACAGGACAGTTTTTGGATTCCGACAGCTTTTCAGAAATGGAAGTTGGTAATGAAGTATCTGCTCAGGCAGACTTTGGTGTTCGTGTTTCTGGTGATAGTATGGAGCCTTTATATTTAAATGGACAGATTATCTGGATACATAGGCAAGACACTCTGGAAGACGGTGATATTGGAATTTTCTTTTTAGATGGTGACGCTTATGTAAAAAAATATAGCCAGTCATCATCTGGCATCAGACTGATTTCGTTAAATAAAAAATATGCTCCTATCATTATTACTCCTGATTCCACTTTAAAGACATTTGGTAAAGTGGTGGGATAAAAACATAGTCTCTTCATAATATAAGGCTACTACACAGTATTTTATGTGTAATAGCCTTTTTCTTTTTGTTTCTACCGATTTACTATTTTCGCTACCTTTGTATTTAATACTTGAAAGCTAAGAATAGCAGGGACAGGCAGTGTATATACACTGCCGGGCATTCGCCTCAAAAGCGGGACCCTCCCCACTTTTGGAATCTTCGCTTCGCTCGATTTTATAAAAACATAAAGGAGATTTTTATATGGCAAACAGAAAAAGAGATGTACAGATACTGCTCTGGGTTACTCCGGAGGAAAAGAAGATGATCCGCAGGCGGATGATTTTATCCAAGACTTCCAACATGAGCGTGTATCTGCGTAAGATGGCAATTGATGGCATGATTGTCAATACAGATACCACCTATTTGAAAGCAATGTATCAGGAAATGCACAAGATTGGTGTGAACATCAACCAGCTTACCAAAGTTGCAAACACCGTAGGTACTGCCACACCGCAAGATATAGAAGAGCTGAAAGAGATGGTAAAAAAAATATGGCTTACATTAAGATCTTTCCAATCAAATCTACAGTAAAAAAAGCTGTGGCCTATATCACGAATCCAGATAAGACGGATGAACAGAAACTCGTCTCTTCGTTTGGCTGTTCTCCGGAAACTGCGGATCTGGAATTTGCCATGACAGCAGAAATGGGAAAAAATAATGTCATGGAAAAGGGGAATAACCTTGCCTGGCACATGATCATCTCCTATCATCCCAATGACCTCACCGATCCCAAACTTGCCCATGAGGTCAGCACCAAAATCGCAGATTCTGTTCTGAAGGGAAAATATGAATATGTGCTTACCACGCATACAGATAAAAAACATATTCACAGCCACTTGATTTTTAATGCCACCAGCTTTACAGATTATCATAAATATGTTTCCAACAAGCGCACCTACCACAAACTCTGCCAGATCAGTAACCGCATCTGCAAAGAACATGGGCTGTCTACTTCTATGCCAACTTCTGAAGCCGGACGTTCCTATAAAGAAGATATGGAATATAAGCGAGGACAGAGCTGGAAGGCAAAACTAAAATATCAGATTGACCGTACCATCTGGACATCTGTGACTTACGATGAATTTCTTTTGAAGATGAAAGAAGCCGGTTATGAAACTCGTCAGGGAAAGTACCTGGCGTTCCGTGCGCCAGGAGCTGTCAACTTTATCAATGTGAAGACACTGGGAACCTATTATGCAGATGATCATTTACTGGTTCGTCTTGAAAAAAATCGTTGCAAGGCTCGCACTCCTCAGAAAAAAAATAACCGTGTCCGGCTTTTCGTTGAAATGACCACTTACCTGTCCGATCATAATAAAGCAGGATTTGAACACTGGGCAAAGTTGAATAATCTGAAAGAAGCTGCCCGGACCTTCAACTATCTATCTGAACATAATCTACTGAATTATGAAGATTTTAAAAATCATGTAGCTGATTCCGCTGATGCAATTCAAGCTACAGAATCCAAAATACAGTCTCTGAATAAACAGCTGGATACACAACGGCTGCTCCAAAAACGCTGTGATGTTTATCGCCATTGCAGAACTGTTTTACTTGCTGAAAAAGATGCTCCTGATAAAAAAGCATATCAGAAACAACATCAGGCAGAGTACCAGCTGCATGATACTACCCTTCAGGAATTATCTGATCTTGGGATAAAGAAACTGCCCTCACAAGGGAAATTGCAGAAGCAGCTTCAGCAACTGGAAACAGAACTGGCAGCTACCCAGAAAGAACTCACGCAACTTCAAGCTGATCAGCGAACCCTGCATATTGTACAAAGCAACTTTTCTGCTATGCTCCAGGACACCGATATTCTTCCAGAGTTATCCTCTGAAAATCCGGAGCAATCCATTTAAGCAAAAAAATAAGAGGATACCTGTACTCGATTTTCTCAAGTTTGGTATCCTCTCATCTATCTACCTTTCGGCCTTCACGTCAGCTCAACCCCTTTCTGTGGATTATCTTTTCCCGACTTCTGACCAAGTTTTTCTTTGTTCTCTTTCAGACGATCATGGATGGATTTCTTTTTTTCTCCTGCTGATCTATCGGAGCTTTTTACAGTAACAGCTTCTGACTGTACCTCTTTATGATTAGCTACTGACTTTTTCTCATTTACTTCTGTAGCTATATCAGGAGATTTTTCCACCAGCCCACAATATTCATACAGGTAAGGTAAGATGTGTTCCTGGACATCTCGCTGATCTTCGATTCCTTTCATATGTTCAATGATATCGCCCTCACCGGTACCCAGCATGATCTTTCCTGTTACCTTGTGAATCTCTGAATCTATAGAACAAAGCACCATATATCCAACCGAATACAAGTCATCCCATTTATCACTTGCCTGATTTTCCTTCAAAAAAGTTTGATCCAATGCTCCAAGTTTTTCGTTTGCTTCTTTAAACGGCAAATACTTTCCAGTTTCCATTTCTCTGTATTCGCTAAATACAATTTTTACCATTGGCTCTAAATCCTTTTTTTCAGGAATGGAATAATCGTTGATTCTCTGCAAAAGAACCTGTGCCTTTGTATTTAATTCATCACTTTCATCCATCACATCCTTTAAAAATCCGGCATATTCTTTTTTCCCACGTCCTGCGTACAGATCATATTCTATTTCTTTGACTAGTGTTTCCTTATCATCAACGTTATCCCGGAACTCATAAGTATCAAAGTCTTCTGCCAAGTCTACCAGCGCATAAGCGATTGCTTCCGCTGTCATATGCTCCGGATAAATATCCTGCTTTTCCTGTGCTGTCATAAAATATTTAAAGTCCGGGAACCGCTCTCTAAGCTCCTGTATTGCTTCCAGAACCAATGGATGCTCACGATAATATGAAATTGAATCAATGTTATCCGCATAAATCGTATGCCCTTTTATTAAAGTCATCGGACCATCCAGATAATCTGGAAGGGATGAATCGTGTAACTCAAATCCCATTCCATTTCCCATATAGCTTAATCTCGGATCTGCCAAGATCTGCTTATATCTGTCCGTGACCTGTTCAATGGTAAGCCCGTCAAAATAATTTCCCATAGACGGAAACTCCTCACATACAGCTGCAAAGAATGTGATAGTTGCTCCCGTTTTCTGCTGATAGCTCTCTGCTGCTTTTCTAATTTCTTCTCTCCTCTCTTTCTCTCCAAATCCGTTGTTCAACACATTATCAACCATATTATAATTCTGCTCCTCCAGTTCTTCCACTTTTGTCAGTGGCTTATATTCTTCTTTTTGCGGTATTTCTGATTCCTTCTCCGGCAAAACTTTTTCAAGATTAATGAACTGATCCAATTCTTTAAAACTGATACTGTCAACAAAATATGCCGTCAGATTTCCTTCGTCATTTACAACGATAATATCTCCCACTGACATAGAATGTCCGGTAAAATCTCTTGGCCTGTCGATATTGAATCGCTCATACAGCCCGTCCAGTGAATCACTTGGAAGCATTTCTGCGCTGTAAACAAGATTATAATCTTCTTTATGAATCGTAATATTATGATCCATGATGTAGTTCATATTCATAAAAGCATACGTCTCTGCAAAAGAGCCTTCCTTAAACTGGTAAATGCCATAGCGATGCTCATTTCCAAGTAACAGCCTTGCTTCTTTTAATGACTGCAACTGCGGATGATTCTCCATCTCAGTTTCCAAATCCTGTAACAATGTCTGCTCATATACTGACAGCTGAAAGTGATCAGCCCCTCTCTCAATTTCCATCCGTTCGCTTGCCGCTATCAGCTGTGAAAATGGTGTAATGAGATAAATCGTTGCACCTGCATCATAATATTTTAAAGCAGTACCTTTATCAATCACTGTCATAGGATCATGCAATGGCTCAATATCTTCTGTATAAACTGGTTCATCTTCTTCCAAAGCATCCCATACTCTTTTTTCGACACCGAAAAGCCCTTCATGCTCCTGAATCATTTCTCTACTGGCGTACTCGCTCTTTGTTCCATCTGTTTGAAGGCAATAGATTTTCAGTCCTCGCATGTGCAAATCCAATGCTGCTTCTTTGCTAAGCGGATACATATCGTCAGCCAGATATCCATATCCATGCAACGCACTCATCGTTATTTCGGAATCCGGATAAATCTCTATTTCCTTTCTGGCATCATCCATAAGTTGTACAATTCGTTCCTGATCTGATTGGTCATTTGCCCCAGCAATACTCCATATCAGATTACGGACTTTCAACTCATCCCCCACCATCTGAGCATACTCATAAATCTGATTGATCTGTTCTTGTGAAAATCCTTTTTCGCTGAAGCCTGCCAGATCAATCTGCTTTTGAGTCAGATCCTGCATTTCGTTTTCTTCTCTTGTATTATAATTTCTTAATGCCATTTGTATTTCCTCCATATCAAAAGAACCGGCAGTTTTCTCCCACCGGTTCCAGTTATTTTTCTCTATTGTCAACTACGATCAATATCATTTCCCTTTGCTGTTTTATCATGATCATGTTCCTGTTGACCGTTTTGTTTTATTGCATTCAGTTTATCGTGAATGCTCTGCTTTCCGCTGTTCTCAGGCTCTTCGGAACTTCCCTGCTCGTCCATATTTAAGAGTGCATTTAACTCTGACAGACGTTCCATCATCCGATTCAGCTCCTTCTCTTTTGGAAATGGCTTTGCAACTTCCTGTTTTGCATTTTCCAGCTGTTCTTTTACTGTCTCTAGTTTCTGCTCCGCATCTGCCAGTTTCTTCGGATAACTTTCCAATAAATTGTTAATACGGGCAATGTTTCCAAGTGGATCTGAACCTAATGAAAGCGAAGATACTGCTGTGTGTTTCACTGAAAGAATAAATTCTTTATTCCAGCTGTCGAAACGTGCCATCATATGGAAGCCTTGATAATTTCCCACGTCCTTTGCCTCATTTACAGACTGAATCTGCTTACAGACAGCCAGCAATGCCGCACCTGCTTCTTTCTTTTCTGTAAATATTTTTCCACCAATTTCCATCTCAAATGCCTCCGGATCTGTGATCTTATATGCTTCATAGTGTGCAATGTCTTCCCGATATCCCTCGATAATCTCCGTCAGCTTCGCTATCTTCTGTGGAAGATTTCTGGAAATATCCGCTTCCATGCGGTACACGTTATTCAGGTGGTTTGCTTTCAGCAGTTTCAGTTTTGCCACTTCCACATCCAGTGACATTTTTTCTTTTACAGCTGGATTCCCGGTTGCAAGTGCTTTTACCTCAGCATAAGAAAGTGCCGCTTCATCCACATCCTCGCAGCTTCTGACTGGTGCTTTACTGGTCATGATCTGAGAAATGAACTTCTGCTTATTCTCAATCAACTGCCACATGTAGCTGTCAAATGTTGATTCTGTTACATACCGGAAAATCTTTACCCTCTTGTTATGGTTTCCCTGACGGATGATACGGCCTTCTCTCTGCTCCAGATCTGATGGCTTCCACCCAACATCTAAATGATGAAGTGCAATCAGACGATCCTGCACATTGGTGCCGGCTCCCATCTTTGCTGTGGAACCTAATAAAAAACGAACCTGT
>OLSG01002689.1_pt1 | contig 14433 bp, 8 predicted proteins | sample 1673041 | NCBI WGS metagenome assembly OLSG01 (sample SAMEA3136749, study PRJEB25190) | human gut metagenome | reverse complement strand
TTTTTTAGCAGAAACAAGCAGATAATTCCGTAAACACCCCCATGTTGCCATCCTTTACATCCGGGTGTAGGGAGCCGGTACATCCGGGTGTAAAAGGGGGTAACATGGGGGTGTCCGGCAACTAAAGTGCCTTGCCGGACAATAAAAACTACCCGGTTTCACCTATTTTATAGCCGTTTTTACACAAAATAATCGAGTGATTTGCAGGGATGGGAATCAAGTGTTTATTGTTTGTTTTATTTGTAATATACTAATATACAGATATGTATAAGCGGAATACCTGTTTCCCATCCAAGTTGCCAGTGATAGGGTTGTGATACCGTAGTGATAGAGAAAACGGGCATATATCACTAATCAAATAAGTTGAATATCAACTGGTAAAAAGAAATCAGTGATACAGTGACAGAGGAAATGGGAAAAACTTGGTTCTTCGTCACTTTCGGGGCAGTTCAAGTGTTCAAGCTAATAAGTTTATTGCCTAGCAAAGTAATGTTTGCCCTGTTGAACATTTGTCTTTTGATAGCTTTAGTTTTATTGACTGTCCTTTCCAATACTCCATTGTTCAGATAGATATCCATTGCATTTTGGACAGCCTCCTTGTCTCTCTTTATGCCTGCGGCAAATTCTCTTAAGGTCTTCAGATCACTTTTTCAAATCATGTATCGCCTTTACAGAGGCGTGGTTTTTATTTTTTCTACCTGCCACACTTCTGTTGTATTCCCTTATTTTCCATTGTCCCTCTTTGATGTCATTCCTGATTTCTTGAGTCGCACGCTCTACGTCACGATCGTCCATTATCCCCTTCCTCATGCAGTCCTCTGCATCAATGAACCGTCTCAGTCTGCGCCGGTGCCTTTCGTCCCCCATATTATAAAAGGACTCCATCATGACGGACATTGGCACGTCTCAGGCAAGAGGACTGGCTGCAGACGATGTTTTGTTCATGCAGCAGATTACCGGCGATACGGGAAGTGGTCTTCAAGGATATGCTCCGGATGCGTTCCTCCACTTTCCGGGTATTTCGCGCGTGCGAAGAAGCCAGCGGGGGAGAGGGGTTCGCTGAAGACTTTTCTTTGACACGCGATATTTCTGCAGCGGAACTTACGCACATTGACCATAAGCGTAAGCGGATGCCCCGCTATTTCAAGCCCTTGCAGGGAACATAGATAATGGCCCTTCACATGATTACTAAACTGACCGCAGACCGGACAGCGGACTCCTTAATGCGTACCGGACAATGTTACATAATAAAATATGTATGGATTGTGAACTGTTCCGTTATTTAAACTATTGATTTGTAAATTTTATCAATTTGGGAATTGAGTTTCCTGGCTATCTCTCTCAAATTCTATTCTGGATACTGAATTCCGAAATGGTCAATAGGGAATGTATGCATGAAAAGGCAAAAACAATTTATTTTGTAATATGCACACTGAATATACAATAGGCATTTCTCTTCCAATCTTATTTTTCATGTGGGATAATTTAAAAGAGGTATTATGTTCATTGTCTATGCCCTTGCTTATTTGAGTGATATAGAATTATGTTATGTGCAGATTAGAATTAAAATGTCTGAGAGAATATATAATATTAGAAAGTGGTATTGTTTTTAACGAGCAAAGTTAAAGTCAAGAATCATAGTTCTATGGGAACTATGTCTTTATGGATATTTCATGTCTGGGTCAAAGATATGATTTTTTTTATTTCGTTACACGTTTTTACGAGAAAAATCACATTGATCTTATTTTTAACAGTTGAATTGTAAAATTCTTAGCGATTATTGGATAATACTATCAGCGATAATCAGGCTTATAGCCTGATTATCGCTATGTCGATTGCAAAAGTTTTAAATTTATCACAGGTCATATTTTATAAAATGCCATAGTTCCCATAGGACTATGGTTGATTGTTGGTATTCCGACAAGTTATTCTAAAGAGTGATGTTATTGTAATGCAGATATAAATCTAATAATTCAAATTTATGAACAACGCTTTACTGAAAGACAATCTTGCTGCAAGAGCAGTGGATTCTCAGACGCGGAAGGTGTTTTCAAGGTCCGGTCTTATAGCTGGATTATGTTTATCTTCCCTCGTTTCTTCGTATGCTATTCCAGGTGGAGTGGATGCAACGAAAGCAAAGAATGAAAGTGTTATGATCACTCAACAGGCTAAAAGGGTGTCGGGGGTTGTAACGGATAGTGCCGGAGAACCTATACCTGGTGCTAATGTCGTGCAGAAAGAAACCACAAATGGTACAGTTACCGATATGAACGGTAAGTATACCTTGGATGTACCTAACAATGCAACTTTGGTTATTTCTTTTATTGGTTATACTACGAAAGAAATTAAAGTAGGTAGCCAGTCTGTGTTGAATGTCAGTTTAGTAGAAGAGGCAATCGGTCTGAATGAGGTGGTTGCCATTGGTTATGGTTATGTAAAGAAGAAAGACCTGACCGGTGCTGTTTCGACTGTATCGGCAGATGACATGGTGCTGGGTGGTACGGTGAGTAACGCAGCCCAGGCATTGCAAGGTAAAACGGCCGGTGTGCAGGTATCGCAAAGTTCAAAAGCACCGGGTGGTACTATTGCGGTACGTGTCCGTGGCAATAACTCAATCTCGTCTACTAACGAACCGCTTTATGTGGTGGATGGTTTCCCTTCTTCTGAAGGCTTGAATCTGAATCCGAATGATATTGAATCCATGCAAATCTTAAAGGATGCGTCGGCCACGGCTATTTATGGAGCACGTGGTGCGAATGGGGTCGTATTGATTACGACGAAACGAGGAAAAGCAGGCGAAAACAAGATTTCTTACAGTGGTTACTTGGGAACTCAGAAGGTGGATAATCCGTTTGAGTTTCTCAATGCAAAGGATTATATGAACTTGCAAAATGCATTGTATCAGGAAATTGATGGCCAAGAAGGCAACCCTAACGGAGTTTATACGCCCTCTCAATTACAGTCTACCGTAGATACCGATTGGTTGGATGTTTGTACACGCCTAGCTTTGGTACAAGATCATAATATCCAGTTCCGTGGAGGTTCTGAAAAGACAAAGGTATTGACCAGTTTAGGATATTATAAGCAAGAGGGTGTTTTGAAGAATACGGATTTTAACCGTATTTCAGGACGTGTGAATGTAGATCAAACCATTAACGATTTCATTAAAGCCGGTGCTACGATGTATGCCCACCGCGAACGTTCGAATGCTCAAACCTATAGCGGAAATATTTTGGGTGAGAACGTCATGTTGAGCGTGATGGAGTATGATCCTACGGTAAAACCTTATAATGAAGATGGTACGTATGGACGTGTTCCAGGTGGTCGTGGGGATAATCCATTGGCCAATTTGCTAGAACGTAAAAAAGAAATGGTAAATGACAAGTTCAACGGAACAGTTTTCCTTGAAGTCAATCCATTTGATGGATTTACGGCTAAGGCTACAGCCGGTGTCGAATTGTTGCATAATTTCAAAGGTTCTTATTTGCCGAAATCTACTACTTATGCAGGAGAAATAGAAGGGGGTATTGCTTCTACGTATGATTTCAGGTCAACTCGACAGGTGTTTGAAGGTATTTTAAATTATATGAAAACTTTCAACAATATACACGACTTGAATGTAATGTTGGGGTATTCGTATGAGAAGTACAGTGCGGAGTCTCGTTCGGCAAACGGAAAAGGTTTCTCTACCGACTTGTTTGAATGGAACAATTTGGGGGCAGCTTCGATTAAAGGAGTCTCTTCTTCTAAGACAGAGAATTTGTTGGCCTCATTCTTTGGTCGTGTAAATTATACGTTCAATGATAAGTATTTGGCAACGGTAACAGTTCGTCGAGATGGTTCTTCTCGGTTTGGAGCTAACAATCATTGGGGAACATTTCCTTCAGGATCTTTGGCATGGCGTGCCAGCGAAGAAGATTTTGTGAAGAATTGGGGTGTTTTCAGCAACTTGAAAGTACGTGCCGGCTATGGTGTTACTGGGAACGAACGTATTGGCGATTATGCATCGTATGCGTTGGTTTCTACCAATCATGTCACTTTAGATGGTTCAAACAATATGCCGGGTACGCATCTTAACCAAAGCAGTCCTGAAAATGCCAGTTTGAAGTGGGAAACGACAACTCAGTATAATGTCGGTTTCGATATGGGCTTTTTTAACAATCGTTTGTCTGTTACTTTAGATGGTTACTGGAAAAAAACAAAAGATTTGTTACTGAAAGTTTCCTTACCTTATTATACCGGTTTTACTTCCGGTCAGCAGAATGTTGGTGAGATATCGAATCGCGGTTTTGAATTGGATATTACTTCTCATAATTTGACTGGTGATTTCGTTTGGGACACAAAGTTTAATTTAGCACTCAACCGGAATAAGGTATTAGACTTAGGAAGTAGTGGTGACATACGTATCACTTCTTCAAAACCGATGGGAACTGTATCGGAAAATGATTATGCTATCGTACGTGAAGGAGAGCCTCTGGGCTCTTTGTATGGATGGAAGTATATAGGTGTATTGCAAGAAGGTGAATCGTATGCTGCTCAACCGAATTCAAAACCAGGTGATCCGAAATTCGAGGATGTGAATAATGATGGTAAAATCGATGCAGATGACCGTACAATTATAGGCAATGCCAATCCTGATTTGATTTTTGGTTTGACCAATAACTTTGCCTGGAAAGGATTTGACTTGTCAATTTTCTTCCAGGGATCTATTGGCAATGATCTGTTAAACATGACACGTATGAATTTGGAGTGGAAACGTACTACAGACGCATTGAATCGTTGGACACCTTCAAACAAGAATACAGATATCCCGCGTAACGGTTTCTACTATTCGCAGTATGGCGGATATGTGAACGACCATTTTATCGAAGATGCTTCATTCCTTCGTTTGAAGAATTTGACATTGGGTTATACGATTCCGTTTAAAAAGATAGTAAGTTCTTGCCGGGTTTATTTCTCAGCCGAGAACTTGTTTACAATCACAGGTTATTCCGGTTGGGATCCGGAAGTGGATACAAAAGCTAACGAGGCTGCCCAGTCAGGTGGAAGCCAACAAACGGCAAATGCTGGTGCAGGTATGGATTTCAATGCTTATCCTGCTATGCGTACTTATACGGTAGGTTTGAATATTACGTTCTAATGGAAAGGAGAATTTGAAAATGAATTGTAAGAAATATTTATTAGGTCTGGTTACGATGGGGTTGGTTACGGCTTGTACCGATCTGGATCCTGAAATATATAGTAATTTGACGACAACGAATGCTTATAGTACGGAGTCGGATATTGAAGCAGCCGTCGTGGGTTTATATTCGGATATGAATCCTTATCCGGGAGATGCTTGGTTATATTACGGGGGGTATATGATTATGATTACCGATTATGCTACCGATATAGGTTATTCTACAGCGGCTGGCGACCCGACTAAACTGAGTAATATGACGTATGATGCCAGCAACCGCTATTTCAGTAACAACTGGAGGGATATGTATAATGTGGTATCGAATGCCAATACGATTTTAGATAATGTGGATGCTGTCAATATGTCGGAAGAAAAGAAGAATCTGGTGAAGGGGCAGGCTAAATTTTTGCGTGCAATGGCTTATCGTGATTTGACAGATGCATGGGGAGCAGTTCCTTTTATCACTTCGTTGGTGAAGAATCCTTTTACAATGAATGATGCGACATTGACTCCGGTATCCGAAATTGAAGCGACATTGATTTCTGATTTGAAAGAATGTATCAACCTTTTACCTGCTAGCTGGAGTGGTCAGGATTTGGCTCGTGCCACGAGTGGAGCCGCCGCTACGTTGCTGGGAAAGATCTACTTGCGTAATCATGATTATGCGAATGCGAAAACATATATCGACATGGTGTTGAACAGTGGCCAGTATGAATTGGAAAGTGATTTCAAATATGTATGGTCGGAAAACAACAAATATGGAAAGGAAATGATTTTTGCTTTATTGCATGAAACGGGAAATAATGCTGCCGAGATTGCCTGTCACTTTGGTCCTTCGGATCATCCGGAAGTACCGGGGCGTTGGCAATATTATGGCGTATCCCTTCCGTTTTGGCGTAGTTATGACAAAGAAGATCCACGCCGTGAGTTCTTTTATTATGATTATACGGGAGATGCAAAACGGGATGATCAATCTGATTACGGTTTCCATTACATGGTTCCGGAAGAGGGGGTAACGGTTGTTCCGAATGATACGACCAAGTATATGCAAAATGTAGCTACCATGAAATATACGTACGACATGATTTCAGATGCTTATTATGATGGGCGTACGATTTGTATTTTCCGCTTGTCGGATGTGATCCTTTGTAAGGCGGAAATCGAGAATAACTTGAATGGTCCGGCTGCAGCTCTTCCTTACTTGAATCAGATTCGTGCTCGTGCCGGTGCTCCGGAATATGGAAAGCATAATCGTTTCCCAGCTCCTTCAACAAAAGAAGCAATGAATGATGCTATTCTTAAAGAACGTGGTTATGAACTTGTGTTTGAATTCCAGCGTCGTGCAGACTTGATTCGTTTTGGAAAATATGAGGAAGTCGTAAATGCGCATTTAAAGAAGCTGGGTATCGCTCAGCCGACAAATGTAACTTCTAGCTTGCGGTATTTCCCGTATCCGTTGAATGATGCTCAATTGAATCCGAATTTGGCAGCAGAGAATCCTTCACGGTTGCCGAAATAAATAATCTTCAAGGGGGGGGTCTGTGTTCCTTAATTCCGACTTTTGACATGCCCCCCTTACATTTAATTAATACATAAGATCGATATGAAGCGTTTGATAGGAATTGTTGTTGCCATCTGTTTGTTGTCAGCAATTTTTATATGGATTGAAAAGAATACATTGAGATCCATAACTCTGACTTCACCTCGTAATACAGCCATGTATAATAAGGTAGATGTTTCAATAGCCAAGCCAGCTCCTGTATATATTGAATATACGGAAAAAAAGACCGGGAAGTCTTATCGGACCCGAACTTCTCCGGCGGATACGCTTCATCATTTGGATTTGTTACTTTTGAAGGCTAATACCGAATATACTTATCGAGTGGTTATCGATAACCTTTTTAAGCAAAAATCAAAAGAACTGACTTTTAAAACTCGTGAGCAGTCTTCTTGGTTGGTCAATCATTGGTTTAATGAACTACATCCGCATGACACAACGGCTTTGGGGGATGGGATGATATTAATTTGTTTTGGTCGTTTGCCTGGCTACATGGCATTGATTGACAATGAGGGTGAAGTACGTTGGGTTTGGCAGGTGGATGATATTGGAGTACGTGCAGCTTCTATTACGCCGAGAGGTACATTCCTGGCAATGCTGCGTCCGTTTGTGAAGGACGTAATAGATGATTATACGATGACTCCGGAGCAAGTACGCAACGATGAACATAAAAAACCGATGCGTCGAGGTTCGATTGGGTTTGCCGGCGGAACCGGGCTGGCGGAAGTATCTCTGACGGGCGAAACGATGTGGCGCCTAGACTTGGATAAGATAGAAAAGGAATCGGATTATCAGGTGATTCATCATGATGTATTAATGGATAAAGACCATCATATACATACATTGTACCGTCCGAAGAAGATTGCTACAATATCCGTAAACGGTAAAATGGAGACGGATACGTTAGGGGGCGATGGCATTATGGTTATCGATACACTGGGGAATGTGTTAAAGACATGGTCTGCCTGGGATGTATGGGATATAGAGAATGATCCGTATATCGGAGAATACCGATACGATCGTTTTCATATCAATGGGCTTTGTTTTGATAGAGACGATAATTATTTATTATCGGCCCCTATTGAAGATCAGATTTGGAAGGTGGATGCCAAAAGCGGTGAACTGGTCTGGCGTTTTGGGAGGGACGGAGACTTTAGAATGGATACAACAGCTTATTTCTCTTTCCAACATTCACCTTATATTATGGAGAATGGCGATCTGATGCTTTTCGATAATGGTTTACATAATCAACGTTCCGGAGGTAAGGCTTTCCGGTTGGATGAAGAGAACCGTACGGCCCAAATAACAATCAATGCTTTATTACCTGCCGATAAATATACTTCGCGGATGGGCAATGCCTCTATTTTGCCGAATGGGAACTTACTGCAATGTAGCTCGAAGACCGGTTCGGTGATGGTTACGGATAAGGAAGGAAAGGTTCTTTGGGAAAGTGTCCTGCATTTTGCTCCTTATCGGGCAGTGTATGTTCCGGTAGAAACCTGGGATAAATATTTTAAAGAAATCAAGTAATATGGAACGTGCATCGCTATCCTATATCTTCTTTACATTCCTGAAATTGGGAGCTACGGCATTTGGCGGTTATATGTCGCTAGTGGCTATCGTACAGAAGCAGTTAGTGGAAGTAGACAAGAAACTGAAAGAAGAAGATCTGCTGGATGGGATTTTCCTGACCTCCGTACTGCCAGGACCCGTAGCCGTAAATACGATTGCCTATGTCGGGTACCATTTAAGGGGGATACCGGGGGCGGTTGTGACTTTTGCCGGAATCATTATTCCCTCGTTCTTACTGGTTATATTTCTTTCGTGGTTGTATTTCTCCTACGGAAATATACCTGCGGTAAAGAATGTGTTCAGCGGAATCACTCCGGCTATTACCGCTTTGATCGTTACGGTGGCTATCGGGATGACACGTAAGACGATCAAATTACCTGCCCAATGGGTTCTTTGCCTGCTGGCGGCTTTGTTGCTGATTTTTATCGGTGGTTTTACGGTTACTTTTCTGTTGATTATCGGTAGCGGGATAGTCGGCGGTTTCTTGTTTCGCCAGTCTGTGGAACAAGAGTTGATATCAGATGGGGAGAAGCGGACGGGTAGCAGGCAGCTGATGACTTCCGGGATTGTTCTTTTGCTATTACTCTGTATCTTACTTTGGGGAGGACAATATCCGGGTGCTCCGGAAGGTATTCAGATTGTATCGACCTTCTCCGGTATCAGCCTGACTTTGTTCGGAGGAGGATATGTTGTTATTCCGGCTTTGCATGAGTTGTTCGTGGATAACTTGAACTGGCTGACCTCGGCTGAGTTTGCCGACGGGATAGCGATAGGGCAGATCACTCCCGGACCGATATTTATTACAGCGACCTTCATCGGGTATAAAGTGGCAGGTATCACGGGGGCGTTGCTGGCAACGTTGGCGATGTTCACTCCGCCGGCTGTATTAACCGTCTTATTATCCCGTTTTGTAAAAATACTGAATCAGTCATCCGTTGTAAAAGCAGCCATGAAAGGGGTACGGGCGGCTGTTATCGGAATGATCTTTGCTTCAGCCGTTACGATCGGACAGACGATTATGCTGTCGGTTGTTTCGGTTATTATCTTCCTGGTTACATTTTTTATTTCACTAAAATACACAATCAGTCCGGTTTACCTGATCATCGGAGCAGGTGTGGCGGGCTTTATCTTATTCTAATTCTATGAATACAATACAAGGTATACAAATGATTGGAACCCAGCGATCCGGATCCAATCTGTTGCGTGTCATGCTAGATGGAATCCGGGAGATCGCTGCTCCCCATCCTCCGCATATTCTTCAGCGTTTCTTACCATTGCTTCCCAAATATGGCGATTTGACGGATCAGTCTAATTTTTATCGGTTGGCACAGGATGTGTGCGAGTTAGTCACAGTGAATCCGGTTCCCTGGGAAGGTATTACGATTCGTGCAGATGAAGTGGTAGCAGCCTGCAGGCAACAAACGTTGTATGAGTTGTTCCGGGTGATTTATGAATCAGCAGCCCGTCAGACCGGAGCTTCTTTCTGGCTATGTAAAAGCATGAAAAATATGCTGTATGCAGAAGGCATTGAATCTACCGGGATTTCTCCTTATTATATCTATCTATACCGGGACGGTCGTGATGTCGCTCTTTCGTTTAAAAAGGCTATTGTCGGAGAGAAACATATTTATGCACTGGCTGAAAATTGGAAAAAGGATCAGGAAGCTGCTCTCCGTTTGAAGGACAGGACGGCGGCCGATCATTTCTTTATGCTGAATTACGAAACACTTATTGCCAGTCCGGAAAAAATGATGCGGCAGCTTTGCAATTTCCTGCATCTTCCTTATTCTGATAGGGTGATGGATTATTATAAGAGCCGCGAGTCTGAAAATACAGCGGTTGCAGGCAAAATGTGGGCAAATGTAACCAAACCGATCCTGAAAGACAATACAAAAAAGTTTCTGCGTGAATTATCTTCCGAAGATATTGCTATCTTTGAATCCGTAGCCGGAGATCTATTGCAGCAACTGGGGTATTCCTTATATACTCCCCTTGATCTGTTAAAAGGCAGTTTCTCTGACGAGGAAATAGTGTTTTTTAATGAGGAAAACATACGTTTGAAGAATGTCTTTATCCAGCAGGCTGATCCGGCCGATCTGGCGAAAAGACGTCCGCAGGATGAATTGATCAATCGTATAAAGCAATATTAAAGATAAATACTAGTACACATGAAACAATTGCTATTTACACTTTTTTGCCTGTTTGCCTATAGTAGTTTGCAGGCACAGGCTGTACCCACAGACGAACTTTATGGGGTAGGTATATGGAATGCCGATTCATTGGGAAACCATCGGGTAATTGTCTCTGTAGATAAACCGGCCGATGCTGTATTGGCAACGATCGACTGGCGTCGCCGCGATCTGAACCCGGAAGCAAAAAATCTGATCGTTGTGGATGCTGCAACCGGTGAACGTATTACGAATGTATGCCGCTTTACTATCGACCGGGAGCGGGGAGAGGGGGTTTTCCAGCCGCAGACTGTTCCGGGAGAATATTATATCTATTATCTGAAGAATGTAATGAGCGGTAGTCCTTACTATCCGACCGTTAATTATCCGGCTTTCGAGAATACGGCTTCGGCTGACTGGGTAAAGAAAAATAAACTGTCTGGGAAGAAAGCACCTGCCCTTCCGGCGGCTAAAGTCGTACAGTTCCAGGCAATCAATGAGTTGAACAGCTTCTATCCGATGGAAGTGATCGCTACATCGAACGAGACTGCCCGATTATTAAAAGAACATCCCGGGGAGAAATATATTCTCTTTACGGAAGACCGCAAATTCCCCATCCGTATGACAACGGATATTCCTTATAAATGGATTGCTGACAATCGGCATGATTTCTTTTACGGGCAGGCGGATAAGGGAGAGTATTATGTCTTTCAGTTAGGTGTTTGGGCGGCACGTTCGAATGTAGAGAATCTGCATGTCGATTTCTCTGCCCTTACGAATAAAGCGACCGGCGAGCAGATACCAGCCTCCTCATTTACCTGTTTCAATACGGAAGGAACGGATGTGACCGGTACCGTCTTTGAAAAGAATTGCTCTGTGGATAAGGGTAAAGTGCAGGCATTATGGGTTGGAACCCAGTTGCCGGAGCATCTTTCTGCAGGTACTTATCAAGGAACAGTGACTGTCTCTGCCGCCAATGTCGAAAGCAAGACCGTACAGGTCTCTCTGAATGTTTCGGAAAATGTAATTGCCAATCATGGAGATAATGAACCTTGGCGTCATTCTCGTCTGCGTTGGCTGAACTCGCAGATCGGTTTTGATGATGAGGTGATTGCCCCTTATACGCCGCTAGTGATGAAGGATAAAACGATCAGCTGCCTAGGACGCGAGATTAAACTCTCTGACTTAGGTTTGCCGGAACATATTACCAGTTATTTCAAAGAGACTATGACGGGCATCGGTACGAATGGCCGTAGTGTATTGGCTGCTCCTATGGAACTGGCTGCCGATGGCGGTGCATGGGAAAACCTGAACTTCGAAATCACCAAACATAAACAAGGTGCAATCGCCTGGAAAGCCCTTAACCAAAACAGCCGTTTCCTGATGGACCTGGAAGGAGAGATGGAATCGGATGGAAACATAGCATATAAAGTGACATTGGTCGCCCGTGAAGATGCTTCTGTGGAGGATGTAGCGTTGCGGACACATTTAGCATCCGGTGTCGGACGTTATATGATGGGTTTGGGAGAGAAAGGCGGTTATTGTCCGAATGATCTTCGCTGGAAATGGGATGTAGAGAAAAACCAGGATGCTGTTTGGGTGGGTGATGTCAATGCCGGTATCCAGATCCGCCTGTATGATAATAAATACGAACGTCCGCTGAATACCAATTTCTATCATCAGAAACCGTTGCACATGCCGGTATCCTGGTGTAATGCCGGAAATGGAGGTATCGATATTCATAATGCTGCCGATGGAACACGTATTAATGCTTATTCCGGTAAGCGCAGCGTGAAAAAAGGAGACCGGCTGTATTATTATTTCAACCTGGCGTTGACTCCGTTCCGTCCGATTGATACGGATAAACAATGGCGCGAACGCTATCATCATAACTATGAGTTCCTGGATGGTATACAAAAGCGAGGTGCCAATGTCATCAATATCCATCATGCGAATGCTATCAATCCGTTCATCAACTATCCGTTCCTGCGTACCAAAGAGATGAAAGCGTACATCGATGGTGCTCACGCCCGCGACATGAAGGTGAAAATTTACAATACCGTTCGTGAGTTGTCCAACAGCTGTGTGGAAATGTTTGCTTTGCGTAGTCTGGGGAACGAGATCTTCTCGGAAGGTCCCGGTGGCGGCTTCTCCTGGTTACAGGAACATTTGGACCAGAATTATATCGGCGCCTGGTTTGTACCCGGACTGAAAGATGCAGCGATTGTGAACAGTGGCATTTCCCGCTGGCATAACTATTATCTGGAAGGTCTCGACTGGCTGATGAAGAACGTCGGTATCGACGGACTGTATATCGATGACCTGGCTTTCGACCGGATGACGATGAAACGTATCCGCAAAGTGATGAACCGTACGAATCCGGGAGCTATGATCGACCTGCATTCTGCCAATCAGTATAACCCGAAAGACGGTTTTGCCAATAGTGCCAATCTGTATCTGGAACATTTCCCCTACCTCGACCGTCTGTGGTTCGGTGAATATTTCAATTATGATTTCCCGCCGGAGTTCTGGCTGGTTGAAGTTTCCGGTATTCCTTATGGTTTGATGGGCGAGATGCTGGAAGGAGGCGGTAATCCGTGGCGCGGCATGCTGTATGGCATGACAGGACGTAGTCCTCGTGTGGATAACGGACCGCTGTGGAAACTGTGGGATTCTTTCGGTATGCAGAATAGTGAAATGATCGGTTACTGGGTGAAAGACAATCCGGTGAAGACGGGTAGCGAAAAGACGTTAGCGACCGTTTACAGCCACATGGGTGATAAAGCACTGATCTCATTGGCTACCTGGGAAGATACGGATGCCAAAGTGAAGCTTTCCATCGACTGGGCTAAACTGGGTCTCGATCCTTCGAAAGTGACATTGCATGCCCCGGCTATCGAGAATTTCCAACAGGAAACAACCTGGAAACCCAGCGATGAGATTGTTGTTCCGAAAGGGAAAGGCTTGTTAATTATTGCAAAATAACCTCTTCCGATATAGTATAATTTACCGGAAATATACTCTTTAATCGTATATAAGGAGGATTAAACTCCTTATATACATTATTGTCCATATAAATGAATTACCATGAAAAAGATGCTCATCCTTCTTTGTGCAACCTCTTTGCTGCAACCCTTGTTTGCACAGCAAGCGACTGTAACCGAGACAGTAGAGACAGTTAAAACCTATCCTTTCTCTGATCCTGATCCGGTGGCTGATCCCTCCGATCTGTTTTATCCTTATTTCCGTTTTGATGGTTTTTCTGCTAAAGGAACCGACCGGCAATGGAAAGTAGTCTCTCTTGAAAATGATTATATCAAACTGACCCTCTTCCCCGAGATAGGTGGAAAGATCTGGGGAGCCGTAGATAAAACGACGGGTAAGGAGTTTATCTACAACAACCACGTCGTGAAATTCCGTGATATTGCGATGCGTGGTCCGTGGACATCAGGCGGTATCGAGTTCAACTTCGGTATCATCGGTCATGCACCGACTTCCAGTACGCCGGTCGACTATGTGACCCGACAGAAACCGGATGGAAGCGTGAGTTGTTATGTATCTTCCTATGAACTGGTTACCCGGACACTGTGGACTGTGGAGGTGAATCTTCCGAAAGATAAGGCTTACTTTACGACGACAACGACCTGGCATAACAGTTCATCCATTGACCAGCCTTACTATCAATGGATGAATGCCGGCTACCCGGCAGCGGGGAATGTCGAGTTCTGCTATCCCGGAACCAATTATATCGGACACGGAGGCGAACTCCATTCATTTCCTTTGGATGAACAGGGCCGGGATATCTCCTGGTATGAAAAGAACGACTTCGGTAATTCCAAATCGTATCATATTGTAGGGAAGTATAACGATTTCTACGGTGCTTACTGGCACGACAACGATTTCGGCTCTATCCATCATGCGGATTATGACGAGAAACTGGGAATGAAAATTTTCCT
>OLSG01002684.1_pt1 | contig 14466 bp, 11 predicted proteins | sample 1673041 | NCBI WGS metagenome assembly OLSG01 (sample SAMEA3136749, study PRJEB25190) | human gut metagenome | reverse complement strand
GGATAGAACGTTTGATGGCTGGGATTAGCCATCAACACGTTTTGTCCTATAACCCACCGTTTCTTTTTGCTATTTTTTCGTCAGTGGAAGGGAGAAGATAAATTCTGTTCCAACTCCCTCGGTACTGATCACATTGATATTTTCATTGTGTGCCTGAATAATTTCTTTTACGATAGAAAGCCCAAGTCCGGTTCCTTTTTTGTCTTTTCCGCGGGAGAGATCACTTTTGTAAAAACGTTCCCATATTTTGTTGATACTTGATTTCGGAATGCCAATTCCATAATCTTTGACGGAAGTATATACTTTGTCACCGCGCGGTGTGGTTTCAATCGTGATCGTAGACTCCGGATTGCTGAATTTGATCGCGTTGTCTAGCAGATTGTATAGAACCTGTTGGATTTTGTGCCGGTCAGCATGTACATACAGGGTACGAGTTGCCAGAAGAAGTTCGATAGAAATTTTTTTGGCAGTGCAGGTACCTTCGAAAGAAGCTGCTGTGTTACGGATCACTTCGTGAATATCAAAATCTGTTTTATCAAGAAGAAGATCCTTCGTATCAAATTCATTCAATGTCAGCAGATCGCGTGTAAGGTCAGTAAGACGTTCTGTTTCAAATAAGATGATATTTAAGTATTTGCCCTGCATTTCAGGTGGGATCGTGCCATCCGCCATGGCTTCAACATAGCCTTTGATGGAAGTCAGAGGAGAACGGAAATCATGGGATACATTTGCCACAAATTTCTTCTGGTAATCCTCCATATCTTTCAGTTGGGAAGACATGTAGTTGAGGGATGCGGAAAGATATCCTATCTCATCCTGCGTATTAACCGGGATGACAACATCCAGATTGCCGGAAGCATACTGCTTTGCTGCATTCGTAATCTTGACGAGCGGGCGGTAGATCAGAAAATGTACACCCAGCAAAATAATGAATGAGAGCACATAAATGATCAGAATCACGATATACGTGTTACGCATCAGAACAGAATGTGCGTCTGTGATCTGCGAGTAAGGCTTATGTACAAGCAGATATCCGTGGGTTGAAAAATTCTCTGTGACCGGAGCAATCACGGTGATCATTTCTGAGTTGAAGTACCCGTGATAATCACCGGTCAGATAAGTGGAGCCGCCGGATTCGGCAGGATCAAAATTTTCAATCCGGGAAGGGGCATACGATACATCGCCGGATTTGGCAGATGCAAGCAAAGATCCCTCATTATCAACAAACCAGATATCTGAATTCAGATAATCGCTCATACCATTGAGCTGTGTATAAACATCTGCCAGAGCAATGGTTTTGGAAAAATAGTCCGGCAGATAATTGGATGCAAGCAGATTCGCCGACTGATACATATTGCCGGAAATGCTGCTTTCCAGATAGTGGGTTGTCAGTGTGGATGACAGGGATGCCACTGTAAAAATACTTAAAAATCCGAGAATAATATATAAGAGGATAAATTTAAGGTGAAGAGTACTTTTCATTACTTCACCTCAAATTTGTAACCGATTCCCCAGACGGTACTAAGTCCCCAGGAAGGATGATCCTTGATCTTCTCGCGCAGACGCTTAATATGAACATCAACGGTACGGGTGTCGCCGACATACTCATAACCCCAGATCTGGTCAAGGAGCTGCTCGCGTGTGAATACCTGGTTTGGTGAAGAGGCGAGGAAATACAAAAGTTCCAGTTCTTTTGGCGGCATATCTACATTCTTACCATCAACGGTTACTGCGTAATTGGTAAGATTGATCTCGATTCCCGGATAGTCAACAACCTTTCCGCGGCTGGCGGCAGGAGTTTCTGGTTTGGCAGGCTGATAGCGTCTGAGTACCGCTTTTACTCTTGCGACAAGCTCCTTGGAATCGAATGGTTTTAAGACGTAATCATCAGCACCAAGCTCCAGACCGAGCACCTTGTCAAATACTTCTCCTTTTGCGGAAAGCATAATGATTGGGGTATTGTGCTTACTGCGGATCTCGCGACAGACCTGATAGCCATCGATGCCCGGAAGCATCAGGTCGAGCAGCATCAGGTTTGGCTGATAGGATTCAAATGCGGTAAGAGCTTCTTCCCCGTCGTGTACGATCATCGTATCGAAGCATTCCTTTGTAAGGTAGAGAGAAATCAGTTCTGCAATATTCTCGTCGTCATCTACAATTAAGATTTTCTGTTTAGTCACCATGATAGTTCCCCCAATGATTATTTGAATTCTACGATAGTTACACCGGCATCGCCCTCCCCGAAAGCTCCCAGCCGGAAGGATTTGATATGTTTCTGGCGGCGCAGATACTGATGGATCCCGTTCCTGAGTGCGCCGGTTCCTTTCCCGTGTACAATTCGTACCGGACTTAAGTGTGCGATATAGGCATCATCCAGATATTTGTCAAGTTCGGCAACTGCTTCATCGACTGTCTTGCCAAGAAGATTGATCTCCGGACTGACATGCATGGATTTGCCCATCTTCATCTTGCCACTGCTGGTTCTGCGCATCTGCTTTGCAGTAACCGTAAGCGGTTCTTCGATCAGTTCGAGATCGGAAATATTGACCTGTGACCGGAGAATACCCATCTGGACAAACAGGTTGCCTTTGGCATCCGGTAGTGAATTTACCGTTCCGGTCAGATTCATGCTCAGTACTTTTACAGAATCGCCCAGATGGAAATCGCTTGCCTTGTAAGCTTTGGAAGGTTTTTTCTTTTCCAGACGGTTTTTATTTTCAGTTTTGGAAAGCTGCTTGCGGATCCGTTCTCTTTCTTTTTCCATCTCGGAAGCGGAAATACTGGATTTGCCGAATTTGCGGAAGTTCTTCATTGTCTCATCAGCAAAATCTTTGGCTTCCTGAACAATGTCGGTTGCTCTGGCATTTGCCTCACGAATGATCCGGTCGCGCTGTGTATCCAGCTTTTCCTGTTGGTTCTTGAGTTCGGACTTGAGACGCTCCATCTCGCGGCGGTAAGAAGCAACCTCTTCCCGCTCTTTTTCGATGGTCTTGCGGCTCTGTTCCAGATCAGTAAGGAGATCTTCAAAAGATTCATCCTCCTCGGTCAGATGCGTTTTGGCATCCTGGATGATATAATCCGGAAGGCCGAGTTTTTCGGAAATCGCGAAAGCATTACTTTTTCCAGGAATACCGATCAGAAGATGGTAAGTCGGACTCAATGTCTCCACGTCAAATTCACAGCAGGCATTTTCTACTCCCGGAGTAGAAAGAGCAAATACCTTCAGTTCGCTGTAGTGTGTCGTTGCCATAGTGCGGATTCCACGGTTATGCAGATGTGACAGAATGGCGATAGCGAGTGCAGCACCCTCAGTCGGATCGGTTCCCGCACCAAGTTCATCGAAAAGGACTAATGAATTCTCATCCACATGATTTAGAAAAGAAACCACATTTGTCATGTGAGAAGAGAAGGTACTTAAAGACTGTTCAATACTCTGTTCGTCACCAATATCAGCATAAACCTGGTTAAATACAGCAAGTTCTGAACGGTCAAGTGCAGGAATGTGCAGACCTGCCTGGCCCATCAGGGTAAAAAGCCCCACAGTCTTGAGGGAAACGGTCTTACCACCTGTATTCGGACCGGTTATGACGAGAAGATCAAAGGTATCTCCAAGTGTCAGACTGATCGGAACAACTTTTTTACGGTCCAGAAGAGGGTGTCTTCCCTCACGGATCCGGATCCGGCCTTCGGTGTTAAAGACTGGGCGGCTGGCGTTCATATCCAGTGCCAGTGCACCTTTTGCAAAAATAAAATCCAGTTCTACAAGTGCTTTGTAGTTCAGACGGATTTCTTCAATATATTCAGCTGCATCCACACTGAGGCGGGCAAGGATCACCTGGATTTCTTCCTGCTCCTGGGCATATAATTCTTTCAGATCATTGTTCAGTTTGACAACGGCCATCGGCTCAATGAAAAGTGTGGAGCCGGTTGCTGACTGGTCATGGATCAGACCATTTACCTGGCTGCGGTACTCGGCTTTTACCGGGAGACAGTAACGGTCGCCACGCATGGTAATAATGGCATCCTGGAGATAGGTGCGCATGGAACCGTTCAAAAGTCCGGTCATGGTAGAATGGATCTTGTCATTCATGCCGTTAATACTGCGGCGGATCTGCTTTAATTTGCTGCTGGCATCATCGCTGATCTCATCTTTACCAAGAATGCAGCGGTCAATTTCGGCAGAAAGTGGTGTAAGCGGCGCAAGCTGTTCAAAATATAAATCCAGACAATCTGCCTGATCGTCTGCATTTTCATGACGGCCGTAGGATTTGATCCGGGCGGTTGTCTGAAGAAGCTTGCCGATCCGGAGGAGTTCCGGTGCGCTTAAGGCACTTCCGATTTCCAGGCGCTTAAGAGAGTCGGAGACAGCATAGCAACCGCTGAAAGAAGGAATTCCCTTCTTTACAATGCGGGTAAATGCTGCGGCAGTCTGTTCCTGTGCAGTGATGATTTTGTTAAGGTCGGTCATCGGCTTGATCCGTCGGCAGAATGAAGCTCCGCCAGGGGAAGAAGCGTGATCGGTCAGCATCTCTATAATTTTTGGAAATTCCAATTTTGTTAAAGATTTTTGATTCATAATACATTTATACCTCATATTTTGTCTGGTTCTATTCTAACTTATTTACCGTCTAAATGAAAGTGGAAAGGTGAAATTTCGTTGAACATTTGCGGGGAATCATGTATACTAAAACCAGGTGTGGCTGAAAGCACTCCGGAGGCCTAAGGAGAAGCACAATGTCTGATAATCGGGAGAATAAGCATAACGAAGAACCGCACGACAGTGAGGAAGAAAAATATTCGTTTTTGCAGGAAACAGTAAAAGATGAACAGCGAAGTAAAAAAGGAATCATGGGAAATCTGTGCAGGCTTGCAGGAAGAGGACTGATTTTTGGACTTGCAGCAGGTCTTGCGTTTTATGCCCTTCGCCCATGGGCGATGACACATCTGGGCGGAGAGAAGGTAACGATTCCGCTGGATCAGGAGGAAACTCCGGTTGAGAATGAGACGGATACCAAGGATCAGGAAGCACAGGAGGAAGAGATTCAGTATCCGGATCTGACTGTCGAAGATTATCAGGAGATGAACCATGCATTATACCAGGTGGCATTGTCAGCAGGAAAAAGTGTGGTTGAGATCTATGCCGTGCACCGGGATGAAGGCTGGGAGAATGCAGGGGAGCAGGCTGTATCGGGAGTTATTTTCTGGGATAATGGAGCAGATCTTTTGATTGCGGCACCGGCAAGAATTGTAAAAGATGCAGAAGCACTGAAAGCCACATTTTCAGACAATACTACATATAACGCAACTTTGAAAAAGCAGGATCGAAATCTTGGACTTGCGATCATTGCAGTCAAGAGATCGGATCTGTCGGATAGTACGAGGAACCAGATCCAGACGGCGATGCTTGGTAATTCTAATGCAGTGAACCGTGGGGACGGCGTGATCGTTCTTGGTGAGCAGTTTGGATATGCAGGTGGTGTCGGATATGGGATCATCAGTTCCACCAGAAATTACCGGACAGTGGCGGACGGGCAGTACCGGCTGCTTGATACAGATATTGCAGGAAGTGAAAAAGGGAGCGGAATTCTGTTTAACACGGCGGGTGAAGTGATTGGAATCTGTGACCAGTCAGAACTGCAGAGAGACGGAAATCTTGTAAGTGCCTATGCGATTTCGGATATCAAGGAAGAGATCGAACTTCTGGCAAATGGACAGGGAGTTCCGTATATTGGCGTTCACGGAGTTGTAGTGACGGAGAAGCTTGCCGGCGAACAGGGAATCCCGAAAGGCATTTATGTCAGGGAAGTAGAGGCTGATTCGCCTGCGATGCAGGCGGGGATCCAGAATGGTGATGTGATCACAGAGATTAACAAGACAGATATCACCGGTATAGCAGGATTTCATAAACAGATCGCAGAAGCCGGAACCGGTACACAGATCAGGATCAAAGGGCAGAGGCGTGGCGCAGATGGTTATGTCGATGTAACATTTGATGTGACAGTTGGAAGTAAAGAATAGATTTGCAGATAAAAAGCAACCATAAATTTAAAATATAGAGCAGGAAGAGGAATGACATGAGATATATTGAGACATTACACGAAGGCGAGACAATCAGAAATACGTATCTTTGCAAAGGGAAAAGAAGTGCGGAGACAAGGAACGGAAAACCATATGACAACCTGATCCTTCAGGACAAGACAGGAACTTTAGATGGAAAGATCTGGGATCCGAATTCAAATGGAATTGCAGATTACAGCGAAAAAGATTTTATTGAAGTTTACGGGGAGATCATCAGCTATAACGGCAATCTTCAGATGAACATCAAGCAGCTCCGTGTAGCAGACGAGGGAGAATACGATCCGGCGGATTATATGCCGACCAGCGAGAAAAGTGTGGATGGAATGTATGAAGAACTGATGCGTTATGGAAAGCAGGTGAAGAACCCGTATCTGCAGCAGGTGATCCGGTATTATTTTGTAAATGATGAACAGTTTATCAAGAGCTTCAAGGCACATTCTGCAGCAAAGAGTGTACATCACGGATTTGCCGGAGGACTTCTGGAGCACACATTAAGCGTAGTGAAATTCTGTGAATATATGGCGGGGGCATATCCGATCCTGAATAAGGATCTTCTGTATACAGCGGCAATGTGTCATGATATCGGAAAGACACAGGAACTTTCCCTGTTCCCGGATAATGATTATACCGATGATGGGCAGCTGCTCGGTCATATTGTGATCGGTGTGGAAATGCTGGATGATGCAATTCGTGAGATCCCGGATTTCCCAAAGAAGCTTGCCAGCGAATTAAAGCACTGTATCGTAGCGCATCACGGAGAACTCGAATACGGTTCGCCGAAGAAACCGGCGCTTGCTGAGGCAATGGCACTTAATTGTGCAGATAATGCTGATGCAAAGATGCAGACACTGACAGAGATTTTTAAGGCAAAAGATACAAAGGACTGGTTAGGTTATAACCGTCTGTTTGAATCTAACTTAAGAAAGACCAGTATCTAAGAGAAGTTCTGAAAGAAAGATGAGTATAAAAATGAAGAAAAATGACGTAGTGACGGTAGAAGTTACAGATATCGGAATCGGTGGTGAAGGAATCGGAAAGGTTGATGGATATACTCTGTTTATCAAGGATGCAGTCATCGGAGATACCGTTGAAGTAAAAGTAATGAAAGCAAAAAAGAACTACGGATATGCGAGATTAATGCGGATTGTAAAAGAATCCGCATTTCGTGTATCTGCACGCTGTCCGGAGGCAAGACGCTGTGGCGGATGCCAGATTCAGGAGATGGATTACCGGAAACAGCTGGAGTTTAAAAATACAAAAGTAAGAAATAACCTGATCCGTCTTGGCAGTGTGGAAGAAGAATTGCTGGATCAGATCATGGAGCCGATCGCAGGAATGGAGGAACCGTTCCGTTACCGGAATAAAGCACAGTTCCCGATCGGAGTGGATAAAGAAGGAAATCTGATTGCCGGATTCTATGCCGGAAGAACCCATCAGATCATCCCGGTTCCGAACAGGGACTGCGTACTTGGAGTACCGGAGAATAAAGTGATCCTGGATCAGATTCTGGACTACATGCGGGAAGAGAAGATTTCTGCATATGATGAGGAACGGCACAAAGGGCTGGTGCGCCATGTCCTGGTCCGGTATGGATTTACAACAAAAGAGATCATGGTTTGTCTGATCATTAACGGGGATAAGCTTCCCAGCAGTGAAAAATTGTTGGAAAAGCTGACAAAGATTCCGGGAATGACAAGTATTACTTATAATATCAATAAAGAAAAGACGAATGTGATCATGGGATCAAAGGTTTGTCCGCTCTGGGGCCAGACGTATATCACCGATTATATCGGTAATGTCAAATACCAGATTTCACCGCTGTCTTTCTATCAGGTGAATCCGGTACAGACAGAGGTACTTTACGGAACCGCACTGGAATATGCCGGGCTTACTGGAAAAGAGACGGTTTGGGATGTGTATTGTGGTATCGGAACGATTTCCCTTTTTCTTGCGCAGAAAGCACAGAAAGTTTACGGCGTGGAAATCGTGCCACAGGCAATTGAAGATGCAAAGCATAATGCTGAGATCAATGAGATTACAAACGCGGAGTTTTTTGTAGGAAAGGCAGAAGAAGTGCTGCCGGAGTATTATGCGGATTATGCAAAAGAGCATCCGGGAGAGCATGCGAGAGCGGATGTGATCGTAGTCGATCCACCGAGAAAAGGATGTGAGAGAAGCGTACTGGATACGATGGTTCAGATGGAGCCGGAGAGGATCGTATATGTGAGCTGCGATTCAGCGACTTTGGCTCGGGATGTGAAGTATCTGCGGGAGAATGGGTATGAGATCAGGAAGGCGAAGGCGACTGATATGTTTCCGATGAGTGTGCACGTTGAGACGGTTGTCTTGCTTTCCAAGGGCGAAGTCGACTCGAAAAAGATTCGGGTTGAGTTCTCTTTGGAAGATATGGATATGTCCGAATTTCAGGATGGGGCAACCTACACCCAGATCAAAGACTATGTGCTGGAGCATAGCGGGTTAAAGGTATCCAACCTGTATATCTCACAAATTAAGCGAAAATGTGGGATTGGGGTTGGTAAGAACTATAATCTGCCGAAGTCCGAGGATTCCAGACAGCCCCAGTGTCCGCAGGAAAAAGAGAAAGCAATCCGAGAAGCATTCAAATATTTTGGGATGATCTAACATCCCGCAGAATGGAGGTTTCTTATGGATAGGTTGATTTCTTGTGAGTTCAACATGGATAATGCCTGTGTAGAGCTGAAATTCTTAGATGGCAGCATGATTGCCATTGATACGATTGCGGTGGAGAATGAGGTTGCCGATAATATGTATCAGCGGTCAGAATTGGACTATCTGATCTACAATGATTCGATTGGATATGCAGACTTGATATTGAACGGTGATCCCGAAACCTATTTGAAAACTGTAACTGAATACAAACCGCTTGATAGCTAACCAACACCTTGCCCGTGGGAGAAATTCTGCGGGCAATTTTTTTGTATCTTTTCTGTAAACTCTATTGATTTTGATCGTCTAATGCAGTAGACTATATATGAAGTCTAATACTGTAGACAAGGAGGGCGTGAATATGGATTTTCCGAAGATTCACGAAAGTGAGTATAGGTTTTGCTTGATTATGTGGGAACGTGAGCCGGTTACTGCCGTCGAGCTTGTAAAGCTGTGCCAGAATCAACTCGGATGGAAAAGGACTACGACTTATACCGTTATCAAGCGTCTTGGAGAGCGTGGTGTGCTGAAAAACGACAATGGCACTATTACTTCTCTCGTTTCCAAAGATGAAGCTCAGGCGTGTGAGATCGACGAACTGGTTGAGAAGAAATTCGAGGGTTCTCTGCCTGCCTTTATCGCTGCTTTTACAAAGCATCAGGCTATGTCCGAAGATGAGCTTGATGAGATACAGCACATGATCGACCGCATCAGGAAAGGAGGTTCACAATGAACGAACTCTTTTTGAAAATCGTCAACATGAGCATATCGGCAAGCTGGCTTGTCTTGGTTGTGCTGATTCTTAGATTCGTTCTGAAGAAAGCTCCCAAATGGGTCAATATTCTGCTTTGGGGCATCGTAGCCATCAGATTGATTTGCCCATTCTCTTTTGAGAGCGCATTGAGCCTGATTCCGAGTGCTGAAACATTTCCTGAAAAAGTAATTTCCGGGCCGAGCTTCGATGTTCAGACCGGCATTACTCCCGTTGATAACCGGATAAATGACTATCTTGGAGATCGGTATTTTGAAGGTGTTACTGTTCCTGCAAACAATGGTAATAATATTATGACCATTCTTACCATTGTCTGGACTATTGGTATTCTGCTTTTAGTCGCCTATACCGTTATCAGTTATTGGCGTTTGCGTCGCAAAGTTGATACTGCCGTTCGCTACAAGGACAACATTTTCCAGAGCGAGAATGTAAAATCTCCGTTTGTGCTTGGCATCATAAAGCCAAGAATCTATCTCCCGTTCAACATGAACGGTCAGGATCTGGAACACGTTGTTGCCCATGAGCAGGCACACATTCATCGTAAAGACCATTGGTGGAAGCCTTTTGGTTTTCTCCTGCTGACTATCCATTGGTTCAATCCTTTGGTGTGGCTGGCTTATGTTCTGCTATGCCGTGATATCGAACTTGCTTGTGATGAAAGGGTCATCAAGGAACTTGGCAACGAACAAAGAGCCGACTATACCCAAGCACTTGTTGCTTGCAGCGTAAACCGCCGGATGATCGCCGCTTGTCCTCTTGCCTTTGGTGAAGTTGGTGTTAAAGATCGTGTGAAGTCTGTGATGAATTACAAGAAGCCTGCTTTCTGGGGTGTCGTTCTGGCAGTCATTGTTTGCGTGTTTGTTGCGGTTTGCTTCTTAACAAATCCTGTAACAAAGAATAATGGCACGGACGGGACGGTAACCGAATGGTTTGATTATCTTGAGACCCCCGATGAAATGGTATGGGACGGACGACTTGAAATCAATCTTCCGGAGTTTCCGGGTGTAACGTTCCGTTGGTATCCTGAAAAAATGGAGGCTGTAACTGAAGAAGGAATTGTACCTCTATTCCATGGCATGCCTATATGGAACACCTATTTCTGTGATCTAACAGGCGACAGAATCCCTGACCTCTGCTCCACATACACCTTTGGTTCCGGCATCATTGATAGTCGCATAATCATATATGACTATGCAAACGGAGCAAGCTATGAGCTATCTGATCGAGGATATTTCGATTTTACCCTCAGATTTAATGAAGCTGATGGATACCTCTATGTAGATAAAACAAAGTATAATACCGATGAACTGGTAGAAACAGGCCGACTGGTTTTCAAGAATAATAGTATTCAGATTGAAGGTTTTTCCAACGAAGCCCATCAGGTGTTCCGGGCTGAAATTCTGGAAATTCATGATGGCCATTATCTTGTGAAGCCCGTTGAAGGTAGTTGGGAATTGAATAGTGCAGACCGAATTGTGGTACCTATTAGCAATGCTCATCCATCACCAGAACCTGAAATCGGAAATGTAATCGAAATTGAATATTCCGGTGAAATCCTTGAATCCTATCCTGCACAAATTGCAGATGTTTATGGAATCAAGCTTATAAGGGAAGCCGAAACATGGGACTTAATCCCTATGGTTATGGTGAATGGAACATTGTATCTCGATACCGGTCACGAAAGCACAATAGAAGCAAGATGCGGCGTGATGGATGGTGAGATTACATCCCAAGTTGATGGAAGTAAACAGCCCACCGTTGACGATCAGTCCAATTTTGGTACAGGATATGGTTATCAATACGGGGCAACCGAGGGAACCATTGAACTCTTTATGAATGGCAAGTGGTGGATCTTCGCTACCGAAGAAGCACGCCAGGCAATTCTGTTTCCATCTACAGAGAATGAACCTTCAAAGTTTTATCTGACCATTGGTTCTGAAGGTGTTAAGAGCATCAAGCTTTCAATGCCAAATTCCAGTGGCGGCTTTGAAAATGCAGATGGTTCTCTGCTCAAGAAAGGCGAACGCATCTGGCTCGAAAACCTCGATGGCTACACTGATCTGCGAGGATTAACAATAACTGCCCTGGGTGAAAACGGAGAAATCATCTGGACAGCATCAATTCCAGATGAAGAAGAAAACAAAGGATTTACCCATCTGGTAAATGATGATTGGGAAATCACAAATATCGAATAATTAGTTCCCAGCAAATAAACCGCTGCAATTCTCATTCCAAAGTGGGATGGATGTTGTAGCGGTTTTTCTTTTTATGGTTCAAATGCCACCATTGTTTCCTTTGGTAGTTTCTCATTTTCACAGTTCAGAAGATAGGCTACGGCCTTGTTCGCAAAGCGGTTGGTTTTTATCGTATCCCAATCGGCAAGGTGGATGATCTCTGCTGTGCTGCTTTCAAAATCAAATGAAATCTTACCCCATTCGCCGTCGCAGTCTGCCTGGTATTCGTAGATTGCGGCGGCGATTTTCTTTTTGCGCTTAGTTTTGGATTTCTGTTTCAACCGGACAGCATGGATTGCATCCTCGGCAACCAGAAGTTCCGTCAGTTTGTCTACTGCTTTCCGATAGGCTCGTTCTGCACCGCTGGCTGTGCTGCCCTCAAACATAACCGCCAGTTCTTCAAAGGTGGGGCGGTCTTTCCATGAGCTGACACGCCCACAGGTCATGCAAATTGCTAACCGTTTTTCAAGCAAGGTCTGTTCCCGGTAATTCAGTTTCTCAAATGCCCGCTGCACCTTTTCTGCTTGTATGCCGTTCCAGAGGATGTCGGTATAGTTCCAGCTATCGTCAAGGGCAACATCTTCGCCTGTTTCCTCGCCATCCTCGTCTGTTACATAGAACAGTTGCTGATTGCGGATGCCACGGACAACTTTCAGATATTCTTCCGCAAGGGCAAGCTCGCAGTTGTACTTCTTGGAAAACTCGCTGACCGCATCCTTGGTGTTATGGTACAGCCATGCCATTGACCGCACCATTTTGTAATTGGTCAAAGAGGACACCGACCATTTTTCTTCGCCCATGCGGAAACGGAGCATAGCATCCCGGATAAACGGGAAAATGTAGGTAGCATACTCTGCACCCTTGGCAGGATCATAGTCCATCAGCTTTTGGAGCATTTGCTCCCGACAGGAGAGCTTTATATCTATAAAACGGTCTGTGTCATACAAATCGCCGCCATCCACGCCGAGAAAGAATTTGATGCGCTTGTTGAGCTGCGGTTCGTAGTGGTGCAGGAAGAACGAAAAATAAAGCAAATTCTTTTCCTGCAAGGCAGACAGAATATGTTCATTTGGATTGCTAACCGCTGGCGGTTCCGGCTCCAGTTGGAAGATGCGCTCTGCCACATAGGGAATGATGCCATCACCGTATGGATTGACAGCGTGTTTCGGTATGTATCCGGTCATATTCCATGTAAAATCATTCAGCATAGCGCACCTCCTTCCAGTTTAGTAATACTCATAAATATCCCGTGGTCAACTAATGGGTTATTTATTACTTTATTTTCTTTAACATACGGTGATAAATAGGTGCATTTGGTGCAGGAGTTGTGATTGGGACCAGAAGTCCCTCTTTGATAAATTGTTCCACACGCAAAGCAATCCACCCATCACCGATCCCTAATGGATTCTTTCCAAGAACCTGTCCAACAAGCACGCTTTCCTTAAACTCGTCGTCCAGTGTATCCAATTCTCGAAGAATAAATGTATCATACAGAGTTTCTGATACGCTGACCAGTTTGCCGTTTATAACAGCACGAAGAGGAGAATTTTCCTGTTGGAGTTCTCTCCAGCGGTTAGCCAAACTACGAAGGTAATTTGTTGGCAACTTCTTTCCAAGAGATGCCATCCGTCCCAAGTGATAAGGTTCAACTTCTCCCCAACCGTTATACTGGACAATGCATCCATCTGGTCTTGTTTCCCACATTGGAAGCTCCACAATGGTAACATCCAATTTTTCAAAGCCGATTGGTCGTAGTTGTTCCAGAAGCCAATACAATCCGCACACATCATCTGGTTCTCGTCCGACCCAAACACGAATCGGCTCTCCGTTTTGTGCTTTTTCCAGTAGCGTAGCATAGTTCTTTCGGGATGTATTGAGAAGTTCAGTTACGATTTCAGATGCCATATCGGGCAGTATGCTTAGTAGCAAAGATAATGCCGACTCACGCTCCAAACAAATTCCTGCTTCGGAGATGTTGCCCACAGACAATGCCAACGGAAGATTAACTATGTCCTTACGATTTCCCTCCAACGGTATAGCATTCTCCCAACCAGAACGCTCCCGTTCTTCTGCTTGATGCTGGAACTTTTCTATTTCTTCTTTTGAAACTGTCCCATCAGAGATAATTACACTGGTTGCTCCGCCTAAAAAACCCTTATGTCCAATCGCAACCGCCATAGTCCCTGCGGCACTGTCGCTAAATACTACTTCTAACATAACGTTGCTCACCTCTTAGCTAAATTCAAATTCTTTTTAGTGCTTCTTTCTTCAAAGCCGCCTGTCCCATTTCTTTTTCATAATCGCCCTTGGCATAAGCGACATTGCTCAATGCCTGGAGCATCTTATCTTTTGCCAGCTTTTTCATGACCTCCGCAAGATCTTCATCCAGAGTACCACGCTTTATATAGCGGTTTATGGTATTCAGCCGCTTCTCATAAATCTGTTTCAGCGGATGATCGTCCGCAAGTTCCCTCTGTTCTCGCCCTTTCAGATTGCCGATCTGCCGACAGGTGCGGTGCAGCTTGTCCCCCGGTGCATAGCCACCGCAGTATTTGGTGTGCCTTGCGTTGGTGGTCAGAAACCACTTGCCGCAGATCCGGCATTTCTTCGGTGCATGACCAACACACAGGCCCTCAAAGAGATCAGACCGGAACATCCCTACAAAGGATACATAGTGCATCCGCTTGACCAGCT
>OLSG01002680.1_pt1 | contig 14478 bp, 16 predicted proteins | sample 1673041 | NCBI WGS metagenome assembly OLSG01 (sample SAMEA3136749, study PRJEB25190) | human gut metagenome | reverse complement strand
ACAAGAACGGCATGGTGGTGGCGTATCACATACGCAGCAACTATCCGTATGAGCTCGGCGCTCCGGTTACTGAATGGGCCCGCGTTCTGGCATACCAGCAAAGCACCGGCCTTCCGAATGTGCTCCACGTCATTGACACAGAGCGCCCGGATCAGTACCGCGGCGTGAGTTATCTCGCGCAGGTGATCGAGCCGCTGCTGCAGCTTCGCAGGTATACCGAGTCCGAACTCATGGCCGCAGTCGTCGAGAGCTTTTACACTGCCTTCATTAAGACAGAAGCCCCGACTGATGAAATGCCATTCAATGAGGTGGATCCGGTACCACCCGGAGAAATGCGGAACCCGAACGAGTACAGCATGGGGCCGGGCCAGATCAATGTCATGGGGCCGGGTGAAAGCGTAGAATTCGCAAACCCGACGCACCCGAACGGCAGCTTCGACAAGTTCGCCGTAGCGATCAGTGCACAAGTAGGCGCCGCGCTGGAAATTCCCAGCGATCTGCTCCTGAAATCCTTCAACGCCTCATACAGTGCGAGCCGTGCTGCTCTGCTGGAAGCGTGGAAGGCGTTCAAAATGCGCCGCGAATGGCTGGCGGACGACTTTTGCCGCCCATGCTATGAAGTGTGGATGAGCGAAGCCGTGGCCCGTGGCCGCATATATGCGCCGGGCTTTTTCCAGAATCCAGCGATCCGCGCCGCGTATCTCGGCAGCGAATGGCTCGGCCCGTCTCAGGGACAGCTCGATCCGGTGAAGGAAATCACGGCCGAGATCCTCGCGTGCAGTGAAGGCTTCTCCACTCACGAGCAGAGCACGATCCGCTTAAACGGTGGCCAATGGGACAGCAATGTGGAACAGCTCAGACGTGAAAACGAAAAGCTCGGAGGCAATCAACCAGATCCGCACCAGAGCGGCACCGGAACAGCGGAACCGGACGGCGAACAGGATCCGCCAGAAGGCGACGACAATCCACACAACCCCGAAACAGCTCGCAAGAGGGGCACGGTGGCTCTCCGCAGTCTCGTGATCGGCGAGCAGATAAAGCAAACCATACAAGGAGGATAAGCCAATGAAAACCAAACATAGCGGCCTAATCATGGGCCCGGCTGCTGCTCCACAAGCTCCCACGGCGACAAAGTTCTGGAATATGGCCAGCACCGGCGACGACGAGGGAGAAATCACTCTCTACGGCGACGTTATGAGCCAGCAGCCCGTTGACTGGTGGACAGGCGAACCGGAGCCCGGCCTTTTCATCACACCGGAGGGCTTCATGGAGGATCTGGCAGCAGTCAAAGACAAGGGGCACATCACCGTCAAGCTCAATAGCTGCGGCGGCGATCTCTACACCGGGATCGCAATCCACAACGCGCTGAAAGCTCTCAGCGGTGAGGTGAACGTCATTGTCGAGGGAATCGCGGCCAGCGCTGCGAGCGTTATCATGTGCGCGGGTGATACCGTGACCGTGTACCCCGGTTCCCTAATTATGATCCACGGCGTAAGCGTTATGCTCTGGGACTACATGAACATGCAGGACATGAAGCAGCTTATGAAAGGCATGGACGCCAGCGAGCGGGCCGTGGCCGAGATTTACAACAGCAAGACAGGGATCGAAGTCGATACTCTCCGCAGCATGATGACCAAGGAGACGTGGTTCACCGGCCGCGAAGCTCTGGAGAAGGGATTCGCTGACGCGATCAAAGAGGACGAGGACGATCCAGAAATGAGCATGAGCGCCGACAGAAAGGTGCTTTTTGTTAATGGAGTACGCCACAATGTTGACGGGCTCCAGCACGTGCCGGGCACTATCCCGGTGAAAGCAATCGCGACTCCACCGGCTGCAAAGCCCGGAGCAAATAAAAAGAAGCCGACCACAAAGGCGGCAAAAAAAGAAGGAGGTAACAAACCTATGGACGAGAAGGAACTGAGAGCAGCATACCCGGAGATCGTGGCCCAGATTGAGGCCAACGCAAGAACCGAAGCGCAGAACACTTCCAGCGAGGCTGTGGCGGCAGAGCGCCAGAGAATCGAGCAGATCGACTCGATCGCCGCCTCTATCCCGGATCAGCAGCTCGTACACGACGCCAAGTACGGCGACAACCCTTGCACAGCTCAGGAGCTTTGCTTCCGTGTTATGCAGGCCAGCGCAGCGTCAGGCCAGAATTTCCTCGCAGCATATCAGGCAGAGGGAGCAAAATCCGGAGCCGCAGACGTAGGCGCAGCACCTAACGGCGGCACGCCTGCAAGCGCTCAGGAACAGGACGCAGCAGACATTCAGGCGGTAGTTTCCGCCTATAACCAGACCAAAGGAGGTATGAAGTAATGAGTAAAAGACTCGACGAGACGATCGGGGCCGTAGGCTTCGACAACCTGATCAATGGCCAGTACCCGCCCGCAGAGGTTTTCACTGTGAAGATCCGCAAGGAAGCCACAGAAGCCAAAATCTACAAGCGCGGCACTGTTCTGGCACTCTCCGCCGGTACAGCAGGCGACGGCTTGCGTGTAATTCTCGGTACCACTGCGAAAAGCAACGAGACGCTGACGGCCAACTGCTGGCTGACGACGTGGAAGTCGGAACGGCTTCCGACGCGGTGGCGACTGCATACCGTACCGGCCATTTTAACGAGAACAGCCTGATCACTGACAACAGCCATGCGATCAGCGAAACGGACAAGGAAGCGCTCCGCTCTGCCGGAATCCTGCTCTCTGACGCCGTAGCATACTAAAAAACAAGGAGGACAGACAAATGGCTTTTAATTTTTATGATACCCACACACTGCTCGCCTCCGTGCAGCAGCTCCCGCCGCTTCACTCTTTCCTTTTGGATCGCTATTTCCCTACTAACGCCGCCTCTGACGTGTTCGCCACTGACGACGTGCTGGTGGAATACCGCAAGGGATCCAAGAAAGCAGCACCTTTTGTAGCACCTCGCAAGGGCGGAATCACGATCCTGCGCGAAGGCTACACCATGAAGCGCTTCACTCCGGCGTATATTGCACCGAAGCGCCCACTCTCCATTGACGACCTGAAAAAGAGAGGCTTCGGGGAGGCTCTTTATACTAACCTGACTCCGGCCCAGAGACAGGGCGTGATCATGCTCGGAGATCTCGACGAACTCCGCGACATGAACACCCGCAGAAAAGAGGCCATGGCTGCCGAGGTAATCTTCACCAACGGCTGCATTATGCACGAGTACACGAACGACCTCGGCACTTACGAGGAAAAGGAAGTCCGTTACTATGACGGCACCAGCAACCCGGCAAAATATACCCCTTCCGCAGACTGGGCCGACACTGAGGCAGGCGGCAAGCAGATGATCGACGACGTGGCCGCCATGATCTCCATGTTGAGCAAAAGAGGGCTCCCTGCGACTGAGTGCCTCATGGCTCCAGACGTTGCGGATCTTTTCCTCCGCAATCCGTGGATCCTGAAACTGCTCGACAACCGCAACTACAATATCGGAGGCGTAGATCCTGAGACTCTGCCTGCCGGTGCTTCCAAGATCGCCCGCCTGAATATCAAGGGCCGAATGATCGACTTCCTCACTTATGAGGACACATACACCGAGCTGGACGGAACTGTAAAGCAGTATATCCCGCAGGGCATGATCGCGGTAGGCGCTCCGGCTGCTGGCCGTACTGTTTACGGCGCGATCACTCAGGTGGAGCAGGCCGACGGTGAGTTCCATACTTACACCGGCGTGAACGTGCCGAAGTATATCAGCGACGCTGCTCACAACATCCGCGAGCTCACTCTCAGCTCTGCGCCGCTGCCTATGCCTAACAACGAGTGCCCGTTCAGCGTGGCGAAAGTTATCAACTAAGCGTACCGAGTAGAAAGGAGCAAAACCATGAGAAAAATCAGGGTAACAGTGGGAACCGTCGGCTATTATGACGCCAAGCACGCCCACAAGAGAATGACAGCAGCGGATGGCCCGTTTGAGTGCGAGGACACTCAGGCGGAACACTTCGTCTCTGCTGGTGTCGCTGAATACGTCGGCGGCGCAATCGAAGTAGACGAGGCGGACGAGCAGGAAGTGACCGGCCACCTTGCAAAGAGCCAGCTCGAAGAAATGACGATCCAGCAGCTCCAGAACCTCGCCGGGGATCTCGGCGTTGACGTTACCGGCTGCAAAAAGAAAGCCGATTATGTGGACGCGATCGCAGCCGCAGAAGTAAACGCTGGCGGCATGGTTGATGACGAGGACACAGACGGCGACGATCTCCCGGATCTGAACGCAGCAGATCCGGAATAATGGAGGTGAGCACATGATCCGAATGATCAAAGGCACCTACGGGCTCGTTAAAAACGGAACCGTGGAACCTATGACGAAACACTCTCCTGCCTTCTCTATCAACGCAGCCCGCGAGGCTGAGCTGGTGGAGGCTGGCGTGGCCGTGTATGAGGCGGAGCCGGAAAGCACTTTCTCAGAATACAACGGCATGAACATGACAGAGCTCAGAGAAGCTGCAGCAGCGTATGGCGTAGACGCGAGCGCAGTCCGCAGCAAAAAGGAAGTGATCGCCCTGATCGAGGCAGCCAAGGCCAAAGCCGACAGCTCCGCAAAAATCGAGGCGGAACCTTCCGAGGCGTAAGCTCGTGAGCTTCAAAGACCAAATAAAGCAGGATCTCTCGGACATTTTCCTGAATCTGGACGAGTTCGCAGACCTTCACCGAATCGAAGGGAAGGAAGTCCCGGTGGTAATTGACAGCGACATAATGGCCAAGCTGAGTAAAATCGGCGACAACCGTATTCATGGAATGGACGAGGCCGACATGGTAATCATGGGAAAAGCCTCCGACCTTCCAGAAAATCTGGACCCCGGCCGCCTTCTCAATCTGGACGGCCGCGAGGTGATCGTTGTCACTACCACGTCGGAAATGGGACTCGTACAGATCGCGGTTCGCCAGAATCGCATGAGCTAAGGAGGTGACGGCAGCATGACACTGGTAAACAGTATCGACAAAATAGTGAACTGGCTCACTGAAAATGTATGCAGCAAGATCACCCTCAAACTGCCGGACGACTACCGGAACGACACCGGCTACGACGTTGTTATGGTAAACCCCGCGGCGTTCCCTTTATACGTTCCGGGAAAGGATCGGCTGCCGCCAAACGTGGCCGCTCCGATCCCTTCCGTCTGCGTGCAGCTCATGGAAGGAAGCGACGAGCTTATTCAGAAAAAGAGGCAGCTCCAGATCCGGCTCTGCCTCGCCTGCTGGAATCCCGGCCAACACGGCGGGGAGATTTTCAACCCTCGCGAAAACGCGAAGGCAACCGGCGGCTACTCCTACTACGTCAATACCGGAGAAGCTGCCAAAACATACTCGCGAAACATGGACGGCTGGCGCGATTGCTACAATCTGGCCGACCTCGTACTCCGCGAGATCGAAACTGCGGAATATATCGCAGGCCATAGGCTCGTAAAAGAGCAAGGGATCAAGTTCGGCCCGTTCACAGAGGACGGCAATGTCTGGGACTACTACCCGTACTGGCATAGCTGGATCAGCTTCGCGCTGGAAATCGGAACGACTCCGGCGATCCCGAAAGAATACGAAAAATTTTTATAAGGAGGACTAAAACATGGCATATTTGCATGGCGCATATGGCGAAATCGGCGAAAGCAAAGTGGCTTCCGTCACTCAGGCCGACGTGGTGGCCGCGTATATCGGCACCGCACCGGTGAACCTGATCAGGGGTTACGCTGACAAAGATCTCGTTGATATGCCGGTAAAAGTAACCAATATGAGCGAAGTCCAGAGCCTCGTCGGCTACTCCGACGACTGGGAAACATTCACCCTCGGTTCTGCGTTCGCTGAGCACTTCGACAACACCGTCGGAAATGTGGGCCCGATCTATATCGTGAACGTGCTCGATCCTGCGGTGCATAAATCCGCACAGAAAACCACAAAGGCCCTGACCTTCACAGACGGCAAGGCAGAGTTTGAGAGCGACAAGATCATTCTCGACACCTTCGCGATCGCTGACAAGGCCGAGGGCGTGGACTATGCTCTCTCTTATAGCATGGCAAAGCACACAGTAACCGTGACACTGCTCAAAGAGACTGACGGGGCCGAACTCTCCGCAACCTTCGACACCGTGGATACTTCCAAGGTGCAGGCGGCCGACATTATCGGTGAGAAAACCGAAACCGGAGAATATACCGGACTGGCTTCCATGGCTCTACTCTATCAGTACCACAACGCCGTGCTCAATATTCTGGCAGCTCCGGGCTGGAGTCATATCCCGGCCGTATACAAGGCCATGGTGAGCACTATCCAGAAACTCAACGGCCACTGGGACGGCTTCGTTCACGCCGACGTTCCTCTGGAGGACAAAGGAACCAAGATCGACACGCTCGCAAAGGCTCAGAAATGGGCCAGTGACAACGGCTACACCAGCGAGTTCTCGAAGGTATACTGGCCGAAGATTAAGGACGGCAACGGCCGGATCTTCTGGCTGTCCACAGTAGGCGCCGCCACTATGCAGCGCGTAGACCTGAGCCACGACGGCGTTCCGTTTGAATCTCCGTCCAACAAGGAAATCATGGCCACGAGCCAGTATTTCGGTGAGGACTCCAAGAACCGCGGCTTCGATCAGGAAACCGCGAACAAGCTCAACGAAAAAGGAATCACAACAGCCTGCTTCTGGGGTGGCCGCTGGGTATTGTGGGGCCCTCATACTGCTGCGTACAAGTACAACGGCAGCATGGACGCCCGCGCGATCTTCGACGTAAATATCCGTATGCTGGAGCATATCACGAACAGCTTCCAGAAGGATCACGGAACTGAGATCGACAGCCCTATGACTCCGCAGGACAAGGACAGCGTGCTGAATTTTGAAAAGGAAAAGCTCGACACCCTTCTGGGAATCGGTGCCCTGATCGGTACCCCGTCCGTGGAATTTGTGGAGAGCGCGAACCCTACCAGCAACATGCTGAACGGCGACTTCGTTTGGGACTTCTCCGTAACTAACACGCCTCCGTTCAAGTCTGGCACCGCTCGCGTATGCTACACAGACGAAGGCTTCCAGTCCTTTTTGGCTACTGAATAAGGAGGTGCAGAACAATGGCAAAATGGCTCGATATTAAAGGCCCGGTAGTGGCCGACACTGTATACGCGGACAGCACTCTGGTGGCGAAGGACGTCGCCTTCACTCTGCCCGGTATTGAATTTTTAACCGCTGACGTGCAGGCCATGGGTAACATGACCGTGCCACTGATCGGACTTCTGGAGAACATGGAGCTCTCCATTACAAAGATCGGCGTAGACAACGGCCTGCGCCGCATGAACCGCCTCAAAAAGCAGAGCTTCGAGTTCCGCTGGGTTCAGAATGTCGTAAAATCCGACGGATCCACCGCAACCGAAGGCTGCAAGGCTTTTGTGCGTACTATGCCGGGCTCATTCCCTGAGCTGGGCGTCGAAGTCGGCAGCGCAACCGAAGCCGAGAACACTTACAACGTGACAAGGCTCCAGATCTACGCAAATGGCGTCGAGATCTGTTGCGTTGACCGTTTGGCTCAGATCCTCCGTATCAACGGCGAGGACTACATGAGCCAGATCAACAACCTGCTTTAATGCAGTAATCAAAAAATAACCACGGCCCGCCGGTCAAGTCACTGGCGGGCTCTTTTTGTTTGAAAGGAGAACAAAATGAACGGAACCCTCACTCTGAAAAATCCCGTGATGATCAACGGGGACAAAATCACAGAAATGAAGTACGACACGAACGAGATCGACGGCGTGCTTTTCGCAACTGCTGAGGCAAAGAGAAAAGCGGCCGCAGGTATGAAGAACCTGTCCGTGTCCGCAGCGGCAGAGTTCGACTTCGGCCTCCACCTCTACCTCGGCTATGCTGCGATCGTGGCCGTGAATCCGACTTATGACTTTTCCGATCTGGAGCGCATGAAGGGCGCGGACGTTGTGGAGGTAATGGCCCTCGGCCGAAATTTTATGCTGAAATCGGAGCCGGAACCACAGGAAAACGGCTCCGCAGAGCCTACCGCGACTACGCCAGAGTCTACCACACCAGCACGACAGAGCTCGAAAAAAAGCGAGTAACTGACTTCATCATAGAGTATGCAGAAGCGGCCGAGGATCTCGCAGCCGAAAAAAAACGCGCTGAGAAAAATCGACCGCTAAACATAAGGAGGCCAAAGCACACAAGGAGGTGAGGACGTGGCAGACCATACTCTACAATCTACGATAGAGATCGCCGGATCCCTCAGCCCCTCCCTTCAATCGGCCATAAACGCGGCCGTCTCTCGTCTGGAGGAAATGAGCAAAGAAACGCTCGAAGCCGCCGGTGCCTCCGCACAGTTAGCGGCAAAGATCAGCACGCAGGAGACAGTCCTCAAAAATCTGGAACAAGGCTACGCCGACTACATTGTGACCGGCCAAGAAGGAACCGAGGAAGCCGAACAGCTCGCGAGTACAATCCAAGAACTGTCCGGTGAACTGACGGAAAATCGCGGCACGTTGGACGCGGCAGAGAAAGCCGCCCGTGCCCTGTCCGAAACCATGGACGACGCAGGCGGAGAAGCTGAAACGCTGCGCTCTACAATCTCCAAACAGGAGGACACCCTCCAACAGTTAAAACAGCGTTACGTTGACGTTGCAACCGAACAAGGAGAAACCAGCGACGAAGCGCGGGAACTCGCTCGACAGATCCAAGACCTATCCAGCGAACTGCACGAGAACAAAACCAAGCTCTCGGACGCAGAGTACGCAGCGGACAAGTTGGACAATTCTCTGGAGGAAGTCGAAAGCTCGGCCAAAAAGGCAGACGACGGCTTCACCATGTTTAAGGCTACGTTGGCAAATCTCGCAGCCGACGCGATCATGCGAGCGGTGGATGGTATTAAAAATCTGGTTGGAAACGTCATAGAGTTGGGCCAAAACTTCACCAGCACCATGTCCGAGGTATCGGCAATCAGTGGCGCAACCGGTGAGGACTTCGAGAAACTGGAAGCCTGCGCCAGAGAATACGGCGCCACCACGGTTTTCTCGGCCAGCAATGCAGCCGAGGCCCTCAAATACATGAGCCTTGCCGGGTGGGACGCCGATCAGTCCACAAGTGCGCTGGGTGGCGTTCTGAATCTGGCCGCCGCTTCCGGCATGGAACTGGGAGCAGCTTCCGATATGGTAACGGACTACCTGAGCGCCTTCGCCATGGAGGCCGGAGACGCCGCATACTTCGCAGATCTGCTCTCCTACGCGCAAAGCCACAGTAACACCACGGCCGAAGCGCTGGGCGAAGCCTACAAGAACTGCGCCGCCAACCTGAACGCAGCCGGGCAGGACGTCGAAACCGTCACCTCACTGCTCGAAGGAATGGCAAACCAAGGTTACAAAGGATCCGAAGCCGGAACCGCCATGGCCGCGATTATGCGAGACATAACCAACGGAATGAAGGACGGCGCGATCAAGATCGGAGAAACCTCCGTGGCCGTAATGGACGCACAGGGCAACTTCCGAGATCTCACCGACATTCTCACAGAAGTGGAAGCCGCCACAAATGGAATGGGCGACGCAGAACGAGCCGTCGCGCTATCTTCCACTTTTACCGCAGACTCCACCAAGGGCCTGAACCTGATCCTCAACGAAGGCATGGACAATATCGCCGGGTACGAGGAAGAACTCCGCGGAGCTTCTGGATCCGCTGAGGAAATGGCCAATATTATGAACGACAACCTCAGCGGCGACGTGGCGGCAATGAACAGCGCCTTCGAGGAACTGGGGCTCAAAATTTACGACGCGCTGGAAAGTAAGCTACGAGCAGGTGTGCAGTTTATCACCAACGGCGTGATCCCGGCGATCGAATGGCTCGGCGGACATATCCCAGAAGTGACCATAGCGGTGAGCGGCCTCGGTGCCGTTATCGCGGCTATGAACTGGGGAACCATATCGAGCAAGATCGCAATGGTGAAGGGCGCACTGGTAAAACTCGCTGCAGCACTGGGAGGCGTATCGCTTCCGGCTATTGCTATTATCGCAGTGATCACGGCCGTGGCTCTCGCCTTTACGAATTTATGGAAAAACAACGAAGAATTTAGGAACAAGATCACAGCGATCTGGGACGGAATCAAGGCCAAGTTCGACGAGTTCGGGCAAGGAATTGTGGACAGGCTCAACGCGCTGGGGTTCGAGTTCGAGGACATAACCGAAGTAATGAAGGCAGTCTGGGACGGCTTCTGCGAGGTGCTCGCTCCGATTTTCGAGGGCGTATTCCAGCAGATCAGCAATATTCTGAACGAGGCCCTCGACATTCTGACCGGCCTGTTTGACATCTTCGCCGGAATTTTTACCGGTGACTGGGACATGGTATGGCAGGGCGTCCAAGAAGTTTTCGGCGCAGTCTGGGACTTCGTTGTGGCAACCTTCGAGAACTGGATCAGCACGTTCACCTCTCTGGCGGACACCGTTCTGGGCTGGTTCGGCACCGACTGGGAAACCGTCTGGACGAATATTAAAACATTTTTCTCAGACACATGGAACGCGATCTCGTCGTTTTTCTCCGGAATCCTGACGGGAATCAAAACATTTTTCACGGACACATGGAACGCGATCGTCTCGTTTTTCTCCGGAATTTTATCCGGAATTTATTCGAGCGTTACCGGAACCATGACCGAGATCCACGACACCTTCACGAATATCTGGGACTCAATCACCGGATTTTTGTCCGGAGCATGGGAAACAATTAAAAACATTGTGACCGTCGGGATCATGGCCGTGAAGGAAATTATCAGCGCAGCCTTCCAGATCATCACGCTGCCGTTTCGGTTTATCTGGGAAAACTGCAAGGACACGGTGCTCTCTATCTGGGAGACTATCAAGAGCGTGATCGGCGAAAAAATCGACGCCGTAAAAGAAAAGATCACCACGGTGACGACTGCGATCTCCAACGTAGCAAGCGCAGCATGGAACGCGATCAGCTCCACGGCTTCCTCCCTCTGGGAAGGGATCAAAGGCACGATCGGTTCCAAAATCGACGCAGCCAAGGAGAAAGTAAGCACCGCGACGAGTGCGATCACCAGCGTGGCAAGTTCCGCATGGTCAAGCGTAAGCTCCACGGCTTCCTCTCTCTGGAACACAATCAGCTCCACAGTGAGCAGCAAGATCTCGGCGGCCAGTTCCGCCGTAAGCTCGGCAACGAGTACGATCACCAGCGTGGCAAGCTCTGCGTGGTCAAGTGTGAGCTCTACCGCTTCCTCTCAATGGGAAAGTATCCGGAGCACGATCAGCAGCAAACTGAGCAGCGCAAAGTCTACCGTTTCCAGCTTAATGAGTGGAATCACTTCCACCATGAGTTCAGGACTCAGCTCCGCACTCAGCACAGTGTCGGGTAAGTTCTCCAGTATTTACTCGACGATCAGCAGCAAAATGTCGGCAGCAAGGGACGCCGTAGGAAACGCGATCAGCGCCCTAAAATCAAAGTTTAACTTCTCGTGGAGCCTGCCACACCTGAAACTCCCTCATGTGAGTATCAGTGGCAGCTTCTCGATCAACCCGCCAAGCGTACCACACTTCGGTATTTCATGGTACAAGGACGGCGGTATTCTGACGCGCCCGACTATTTTCGGCGCAGCAGGTAACAATCTTCTGGCTGGTGGTGAAGCTGGCGCCGAGGCGGTGGTTCCTCTTGCAACCCTCTGGGATAAGTTGGAAACCATGATCACCTCAGTGTTCAACACTGCAAGCACAACCGGCGGATCTTCTGGCGAAGGACTCACAAGCACGGCCGGAAGGCTTCTGACTCTGGACGACTTCTCTCTCGGAAGTCTGGCAGACAGTGGCGGCGTGGTAGTTTACTACGACTTCTCCGGCTTCACATGGAGCCCACAGATCCAGACAGAAGGAACCGGCGACGACGCGGACGACTTCATGGCGAAGCTCAAAGCCCACGAGGCCGAGTTCTTCGACTGGCTGGAAGAATTTATAAAAATGCGGGAGGTGGCTCAATATGCGTAGAGTAACAGGCTACAAAGACTACACGACACGCGAAGGGGACACCTTCGACGCGCTGGCCCTCGAAATGTACGGGGAGGAAATGCTGGCGCACTATATCGCAGAATTTAACCCCGACTATGCGGACGTGGCCCTCCGGCTGCCGATCGTCGAAGGTGCAGAGACGCCGGAAACTCTGCCGCCGTGGCGTCGGGACTCTGAGGACGAGGACGACAGCGCGTGAACCTCTACTACAACGGGGTGGATATATACGGGGACGTGTCGGTGAACTACTGCGTGCACGAAATGTTCGCAGAAAAGCAAGCCGACACCCTCGTGATCCGCTTCAATGACACCAAGGGAACATGGAGCAAGTGGCAACCGGCCGAAGGTGACACCGTGCAATTCAAAGAAGGCGCGAGTGATACTGGAAAAATGTTCGTGCACTCCATGAAACCAGAAAACGGGCTTTTTACGATCCGAGCCATGTCCATGCCGAAAAGCGGCAAGACAAAAAAGAGCAAAAGCTGGGAGGGCGTCCGGTTCCTGCAACTGGCGAATGAGTTCGCAGGAAATCACGGACTAACATTCCAGAACTACGGCTGCGCGGATCAGGTTTACCCGTATATTAAGCAGGACAACGAGACAGACTTCGCCCTATTCCACCGGCTCTGCACTCTGGAAGGCTGCCAAATGCTTATATTTGACGGCAAGCTGCTGGCGTATAACGAGCAGTACATAGAGGGGCAGACTCCAGCCGGTAGTCTCTCCGTAGATGAAAACGGCGTTTTCTCCTATGAGGACAACCGGGGCGGAATGTACGGATCCTGCGAAATTGCAAGCGGAAGCTACTCCGGAAAATTTATAGCCGACAGCTCCAACAGCTCAGTGCTCCGCCCTGCGGTGCCTATTCAGGTAACCAGCAATGCAGAGGCGGCACGCTTCGCCAAGGGGCTGCTGCGGAACGCGAACAAGTTCGCCCGATCCGGCTACTTTTCCAAGTCACTTATGACCGGATATGCAGCCGCCAGCATTTTGACACTATCAACACCAAGGGCAACCATGTGGGACGGTACCGTTTTTGTGTATAAAGTCCGGCATGATTTTGTCGGAAATAAATCCACGATCTACTTCCGACACATTCTGGAGGGCTACTAATGGGAAACATCAATAAAGGCACGATCGCCAGCATATCAGGAAACACGGCCCGCGTTGTACCGTCTGACGCCGGGGCTAAGCCAACCGCAAAGATCACGATCCCGTGGCACCTCCGCGGATCCACCGGAAACCTCTCAAAAGGCACGGCGGTGGTTTATGTGGAGTTTGACGACTCCACCGGGCTGCTGCTGGGCCGGGCGGACGGTGAATGGGGGTGCTACCTGCCGAGACTCTCGGCCGGTAATATCAACGTACCGAAGGGCGACGTCACAGCTCGCGGCATAAGCCTGAGCGGACACACCCACGGAGGCGTCGAAACAGGCAGCGGATCCACTAAAAAACCAGACTAAGGAGGTACAGCCATGCCAACAATGGCACAGTGGGGCTCAAAAAAATGGGCCGTATCATCAAAGCAAGTCGTCGCGCTGGAGGGGCTGGCCTTTTCCTACGAGCAGGTGGCCGACGAAAACACCAGCACCGAGGACAAAAAGACGACTAACGAACGAGGCACCGAGCTTTTCCCTCTCTCATTCACCACCGTGCTGCACTCAGGCGCAGGCGTTGACGTATGGGCGGAGATCCAGAGCTGGAAGGCTCTCGTCACAAAAGTGAATTATTTCTATCTCGGCGGCAAGAAGCTGGGGCCGAAGCTCCAGCTCCGAAAAGTCGCGGTAAGCAACACAAAGGTGGACGGCAAGGGGCGGCTGCTTCTGGCCACTCTTTCCTTCACATTCAAGGAATACGATCCGGCCACCACCAGCGTGAAAGTAAGTACCACCGCGCTAAATGTGAAAGCGAGCACCGCCTCGAAGTCCGTCAAGAAAACAACCAACACAGCGGCCAAAAAGGCCACAAAGAAAACGATCAAAGTCGGCGACTATGTGAAGCCGACCGGCAGCAGGTACGCAACCGGCCAAAAGATACCAAACTGGGTAAAACAACGAAAGCATAGGGTAAGCCAGATCAAGAGCAGCCAAAACAAGGTGCTACTGGGCCACCCTAACGGGATCAATAGCTGGGTGTATCTGTCCGAAGTAACTCTCGCATAAGGAGGTGACGCCATGAGAGCAAGCGGAAACGGGAGCCCGGAAGTGTGCGCCGCCAATCTACTGAGGATCGTCCGCGGTGAAGTCGCATACGATCGCGTGCGCGGCGTTGACGGGACTCTGATCGACAAACCGAACGCGACCGACGAGGCCGTGGCTGACGCGGAGTGGGTTCTGGAAACCTTCGAGCCCCGCGTGGAGTCTGACAGTATCGCCTCAGATCCGGCGGCTGCCTTCTCTGGCGACTTCGGCATGATCGTGAACATTATCCAAAGAAAGGAGGACGAGGACGCATGAGCGAGCTCAAATTCATAGAGACAACCGACGAAACAATC
>OLSG01002673.1_pt1 | contig 14512 bp, 10 predicted proteins | sample 1673041 | NCBI WGS metagenome assembly OLSG01 (sample SAMEA3136749, study PRJEB25190) | human gut metagenome | reverse complement strand
GATCCCCCATAGGAGCCGCCTTGCGCACCGTCACTTTGGTATAAGGCGTCAGCCCCATATCCAGCAGCCTCCTCCGCAGACCGCCCTGACCGCCGACAGCAGTGATCACCGCTGATTCCCCGATGGGAAGTATGTCCAGAGTCACAAAATCACCTCATCAAATCTTCTTATCTCATCAACTTTTTCCGGAATTAAAGTTAGTTCAGGCTATTATGCGGAAACAGTTTATCATAATTGATATTTTTTATCAATAAGCTTGTGTTTTATTACGTATTCTTCTCTGATTCAATAACAATTCTGTTCACCTTTTGATTATCTAAGTAACCACAGGCTTTTAAACCTTTCATTATTACAGAATTCCATTCCGTCCGGGACAAGTGGTAAACCATATTATCATCTAACTCTATAGTGCAGACGTTTTCCTTTACGCAGTCAAGGTTGCATGAAATTTTATAAATATTTCTTCTGCTAATAGCTCCAATGTCTTCAAGAAGATTGACCATTCTATACACTGTAGCTGCCCCGATGTTAGGATCAATTTCCACTGCTTTATAATAAATCTCTTTACATGAAGTGCATTCTTCGTCAAGGATTACGTCCAAGAGAACTTTTCTCTGGTTTGTAATTCTACATCCCTTGTCTTTTAAAGTCTTCAGAACTGATTCCTTCTGCATTCTTGTTCTTTGAAATTTTAGTTCATCACTTTTTTTCTGCTCCAATTATTTTCTCCCCAAAAAACATGGGAACCTGCAAATAATTGCAGGTCCCTTATATTAAAACTTATTATTTTGCACTGGCTTTTTTAATGTTAACATTTAATGTATTGCTCTCTTTGTATGGTCTAAATAAGAGATAAATAAATACTAACACAATTACAAATGCAACTACTGTTCCAATTCCAAATGTTCCTGCTGTAACTAATGTACCAATCTGGTAGATACATAATGCAACTAAGTATCCAAGAATTGTCTGGTATCCTATTGCTGTAAAGAACCATTTAGTATTGTTCATTTCTCTCTTAATAGCACCCATAGCTGCGAAACATGGTGCACAAAGAAGGTTGAATACTAAGAATCCGTATGCTGCAATTGGAGTCATAACCTGTGCAAGATTTCCCCAGATCTCAGCTCCATCCTCTGCAACCTCAGCAAATCCGAAGAGCATACCAAATGTAGCAACAACGTTCTCTTTTGCAATAAGACCTGTTACGGCAGCAACTGCCATCTTCCAGCCTTCTCCTGCTTTTGTCCATCCAAGAGGAGCAAAAATCCAGGCGATTGCAGAACCGATCTTGGCAAGAATACTGTTGTTCAGCTCTTCTACCATTCCGAAGGAACCGCCTTCCCAGCCGAATCCCATAAGGAACCAGAGAACGATGGTGGAAAGAAGAATGATGGTACCGGCTTTCTTGATGAAGGACCAGCCTCTCTCCCACATGCTTCTCAGAATATTGCCAACTGTTGGCCAGTGATATGCCGGAAGCTCCATAACGAATGGTGCCGGATCGCCAGCGAACATTTTTGTTTTCTTTAAAATAATGCCGGAGCATACGATTGCTGCCACACCTACGAAGTATGCGCTCCATGCAACCCATCCTGCATTGTCGAAGAAAGCACCTGCGATCAAAGCGATAATTGGGAGTTTTGCTCCGCAAGGAATAAAGGTTGTTGTCATGATCGTCATTTTACGGTCACGGTCGCTCTCAATTGTTCTTGATGCCATAACACCAGGAACACCACATCCACTACCGATCAGCATCGGAATGAATGATTTTCCTGAAAGTCCGAATTTGCGGAATACACGATCCATGATGAATGCGACACGTGCCATGTAACCACAGGACTCTAAGAATGCAAGGAACAGGAACAGTACTAACATCTGCGGTACGAAACCAAGTACTGCACCTACACCGGAGATCACACCATCTACGATCAGACCTGTCAGCCAGTCAGCACATCCGATGTTTTCAAATAAACTCTGTGCACCAGGGATGATCCATTCACCAAACAGCGTATCATTTGTCCAGTCTGTTAAGATAGAACCAATCGTTGTTACAGATACATAATATACCAAAAACATTACAACTGCAAAGATCGGAATTGCAAGCCAGCGGTTTGTCACGATACGGTCGATCTTATCGGAAGTTGTAAGTTTCTCTTTGCTGCTCTTTGAAACACATTCGCCAATGATGGATGAAATGTATACATAACGCTCGTTTGTAATAATACTCTCAGTATCATCATCAAACTTATCTTCCATTTCCTTGATCTCATATGATACATCCGGAACAGATTTCATCTGCTCTTTGATCTTGTCATCTTTCTCTAATAACTTGATCGCAAAGAAACGTTTCTGATCCTCTGAAACAATACCGCTCAGTTTGTTCTCAACCTCTGTGATCACATCTTCTGCATCTTTAGAGAACTCATGTACCGGAACCATGTTCTTCTTCTGCTGTGCAAGTGCAACTGCCTTTTCAGCAGCTTTCTGGATACCGGTTCCCTTTAATGCAGAAATCTCAACGACTTCACACCCAAGCTTTCTACTTAATTTGTCAATATGTATCTTGTCACCGTTCTTCTCAACAAGATCCATCATGTTGATTGCCATAATAACCGGAATGCCAAGTTCCATCAACTGTGTGGACAGGTAAAGGTTACGCTCGATGTTTGTACCATCTACGATATTTAAGATGGCGTCCGGTCTGTCGCCGATCAGATAATTACGGGCAACAACCTCCTCAAGTGTATATGGAGATAAGGAATAAATACCCGGTAAGTCCATGATGACAACATCCTTATGTCCCTTTAATTTACCTTCTTTTTTTTCTACTGTTACTCCAGGCCAGTTACCTACGAATTGGTTAGAGCCAGTCAAAGCATTAAATAACGTTGTTTTTCCGCAGTTTGGATTACCTGCGAGTGCAATTTTTACTGCCATAACTTTTCTCCTTTTATTTTTAGTTTGCTGTAACTTGCTTTTGTTTGCTACGGCTTGCTTTCGTTTGCTATAGCTTGCTTTAGTTTGCCTTTTCTGTCTTTTGTTAGCGCATTCTAACACAAAGACAAAAAAAATTACTCTACCTCGATCATCTCAGCATCTGCTTTTCTTAAGGATAATTCGTATCCTCTTACAGTTACTTCGATTGGATCACCAAGCGGTGCTACTTTTCTTACATAGATATCCACACCCTTTGTGATGCCCATGTCCATGATTCTTCTCTTAACCGGGCCCTCGCCAGTCAGTTTTTTGACCTTTACGGTACTGCCGCAGGCTACTTCTTTCAACGTCTTCATCGTTTCGCTCCTTTTCATTTTTGTATCATGAAACTGCGCTGTTGCAACAGTTTTATACCATAATTTTATTCGCCATGTCTTTTCCGATCGCAACTCTTGAATCCTTGATGTTGACGATCATATTACCGTCGATCTCTGATACGACTGTAACTTCTCCGCCTGGAACAAAGCCAAGATTCTCTAAAAATCTTCTAGTTTCTTCTTTTCCACCGACTTTTTTAATCGTACTCGGTTCTCCTGTGTTTAACATAGTAAGCGGCATCATTTCTTCCTCTTTTCTCCTACTGTATTGATAATGATTTTCATTTCTTACGTTGGTTAGTATATTCTAACGTTCATTAGATGTCAATAACATTATTGATATTTTTTCTCATTAATTTTCATTTCATGGAAAAAAACGGATATTACAGAGACTTTTTTCACAGTTTATCGTCAAATTGCACAATAAAATATGAGAATTTCAGGTCATTTGACTTTCAGTCTGACATGAAATTGCAGTTTCTCTATCCTATCCGTTTTATGTATTATAATTTTTACAGTTCTTCTATCTGTAATTGTACCTTCCACACGGTATGCGCCTCATCGCGCAAAAACTCTTCCGGCAGATCCGGTCCACAGGAATTACTTCCAATGCCCATCATCCGCGCATCCAGCGACAGTAAGGAACCAGACGCCGGTTCCAGTTCAAAATTATGCCTTTTTCCTGCCAGTTCTTCCACCGTGTAATCCGAAACGTTAAAATCCAGATAATTATCTGCCTCCGCAAGCAGACGGTATTTTTCATTTTCAAGTGAGACATATCGGCAGTGATAATGGCTTCCATTCTCCTGTGGTCTGATATAATTTTCATGCAGGTCTTCTACCTCTGCCTGAAACATATCGACATAACAGTGTTCCCTTTTATCAATATAGCTTTCATCCGGTCCATAGCCGTAATAAGTAACATGACGCATAGAGCGCTCAACCGGCAGCATGATCCCAAGCCGTGGCAGCGGCGGCATCGCCATATCTTTGTGCGCATCAAGCGTTACTATGACCCTGCCCCAGCGGTTCACACACCAGTCGGCATGAAGGTGCACTGCCGGCTGACGGTATATGGCTGCAATCCCTATATCTGCCACATAATGTGCCTCCCCGTCCAGACAGAATGCATCGGAATGATATACTTTGGTCATTGCCGCATCGTAGCCTGCCTCTTTCCACTTCTCCTTGATCTGGATGTCATTGTCTGTGGGTGCACGGTAAATCTGATATCCCGCATGTCCCCAGAGAATAGATTTTCCATCTTTGAAAATGCCGGTCGGCGCTCCGGTCTTCTTCCCAAAGGCAACACGAAGTGTACCGCATAATACGATCCATTCCTCCGGCTCCTCCACAAGTACGACCTCATGTTCCGCTCTGTTTTCCCTCTGCAAAACCGATACTTTCCGCTCCTGCATGCAAAACTGTGCAAATCCAAACGTACTGCTGCACGCTGCATATTCCACCGCTTTTTTCCGGATAAACGTCAGTTTTACATACACATCCATGTTTTCCGGCAGCTTTGGCACCGGGATCGTCAAGGCTGCTTTCTCATGCGGCAGCAGATGTGGCAACTCTTTTGTTCCATCTGCAAGAATGACTGTTTCGTCCTGTGCACTTCCCCCCGCTTTGATCTCATAACACAGCTCTGCCTCGCCGGATGCCTCAAGAAAATCAAACCTGTTTTCCACCAGGAACATACCATTGGCTGCATCGATCTCTGTGACAAAAACCGGACAGATCGCATTTTTCCATTCCCGAAGTCCCGTGTGCGGTGTACGGTCTGGATAGAGCAGCCCATCGACACAGAAATTGCCGTCGTGAAAGCGTTCCCCGTGATCGCCCCCATACAGATAGCGCTCTTTTCCGTTCTCTGCCACACCGTCATAAATGGCATGATCGCACCATTCCCAGACACAGCCCCCTAAAAATCCCTCATAACGGTACATTCGGTCCATATAGGCGCGGATACCGCCCGGTCCATTTCCCATTGCATGGACAAACTCACACATAAAATAAGGCTTTTTGTTTCCCGGATCTGCAAAATACTCATCAATCCATTCCACATGCGGGTACATTCTGCTGTAAAGATCGATCATGGATGTGTCGTTTACGTGACCTTCTGCTTCATAAACCGCCCCCTCGTAATGTGTCAGGCGTGTCGGGTCATATGCCTTGACCCAACGTCCTGCTTTCTCAAACGAATTTCCGTAACCGGACTCGTTCCCAAGCGACCAGATCAGGATACAGGGTGCATTTTTATCCCGCTTTACACAGCGCTCCACGCGGTCTATTACTGCCTTATCAAACATCGGATCCATTGCCAGCGTACAAAAAGTCTTTTTTGAAGAGCCCCCATAAAAAGAAGTTACTCCGTGCATCTCAATATCCGCCTCTGCGATCACATAAAAACCGTATCTGTCACAGTACTCCGGAAACCACGGTGCATTGGGATAATGGCTGGTGCGGATCGCATTAATATTATGCGCTTTCATCAATTTGAGGTCTTCCTCCAACTGTTCCCTGCTTATGGTATAGCCTGTCTTTGCATTGCTGTCATGGCGGTTCACACCGCGTATCTTGATCGGTCTCCCATTTAGTTTCACTACGGATGACTCAATGTGGATTTCCCGTATGCCCACATTCTGATGCAGGATTTCGTTTTCCGTCCGAATCTCAAGCGTATACAGATACGGCGTCTCCGCGCTCCATAACCTGGGATGTTTTACCGGAAACACAAGCTTTGCCTCACTTCCATTCGACACCAGTGTTGTCTGCCCCTCTGCTTCCACGCTGCCGGAAGCATCTCTTAGTATGGCACGCACGAAAAGCTCCCGCCTGCTGCCGCCCGTCGAGCGGGAAAGGGAAAGACAGACCTCCGCGCTCTGCGGTGTTACCTGATCTTCCCCAAACGTGATCCCGGTCGTCACTGTGTAATCACGCACAAAGTCACATGGGCGTTCGATCAGCCAGACATCCCGGAAAATACCGGACATCCGGAACTTATCCTGATCTTCCAGATATGTACCGTCACACCATTTTAACACGAGAACATCCAGACGGTTTGTGCCGTCGGCCAGCAGCTCTGTCACTTCAAATTCACTCGGCGAATGGGAAACCTGACTGTAACCTGCAAATGTTCCGTTTACCCACACATAAAAGCAGGAATCCACACCCTCAAAATAAAGATAACTGCGCGACTGTGTCTGTGACTCTCTCAAAAATTCTGTTTCGTACAGCCCGCACGGATTTTCATCCGGGACATAGGGCGGATCGAACGGGATCGGAAACCGCACATTGATATACTGGTGGCTGTCATATCCATGGTTCTGCCAACAGGATGGAACCGGTATACTGTCCCATTCCCCCTCATTTATATGCCGGCAGACATCCGTTATGTCCGCGCCCTTTCCCTCACCGGCAATGCCTGCAAACACTTCTGCCGCACTGGAAAAATAATGAAATTTCCAGTTTCCGGAAAGACAGTTTCTGCGACTCTCTCCGTTTTCATCCTGTGGCTCGCAGCAGCATCTCGTCTCCTCCGTCCCCACATGTAAAATCTCCGGGTCTTCAAAATATTTTTCCAGTCTCATAGAAATTTTCCTTTCTGCATCACGCATTACTCCGGCAGGACAGGAATGGCAAATGACACAAGCTCGAATGGATGATAAACGATCACATCTGTCCTCTCTCCCTCGCTGTCCTCCAGCAGATTTACCGGCTGTACCGCAAATGGCAGCACCAGTTTTCCTCTTGTACCATCCTGTTCACTCAGACGGATGATGATATTTTTTTCGTCCTCACTCATCTTTACCGCCTGCACATAAAGTGTTTTTTTCTCTGCTGCCTTCTGTATGACCGCATCGATACGTCCGTCGAACTGCTGCGGCAAGGCAGTCTTTTTAAGTGGTACATTAAATTCAAACGCCCTGCGGTTGATCCCTGCATCCAGATGGTTTCCTGCATGTGGAACGATCCGGTAACAAAAATCATGTTTTCCAATATCTGAGGTAATATCCGGACGGATCGTCGCGCGCAGCAGACTTAATGTAATATGATTTTCATCGACCCCGACACCATATTTTCCATCGTTTAAGATCGCAATTCCGCCGTCCGACTCTGCCATATCGCACCATTTATGCATACACACCTCAAATCTTGCCTGCTGCCAGGAAGTATTCTTATGGGTCTCCCTGCGTATAAATCCGGCGCTGGTATCGCACACCAGTTCTCTGGACACCAGATTCATCCCAAATTCCATCTTCGCAAGTTTGTGTTTCTCATGCCAGTCCACCAGATGTTCCACTTCGATCTCGTTGCTGTCCGCAAACAGCCGTATCTGCATCTTCCAGCTGCTCGCCTCTGTGCCAAGCACCACCTCAAACAATGCACATGCACCATCTGCCACCACCAGATGAAGCGGTTTTTTCACAGTGATCTCAAGCTCTTTCTCTTTGTAGTTCGGCAGAATATCCCATGCGTCATAAACACCCGGCAGATCCTGATAAATGTGCAGTTTGTGAAACGCACCATCCGTCCATTCACGGTCAAGATCCCTGTCATAAAAACTTTCCATGCTCCCGTCTTTCGCAAAACAGATTTTCGCATGCGCGGTTTCTACCCGGACCCGATACGGCTCATCTACATATTTGACTGTAATCCAGTCCGCCGGTCTTTCTGCCAGAAGCCGTGCCTTTTTCTCCATCTGCCCTGCATCCATGGTCTCAAACGGTGCCATCTGCGGGCACACAAATGCACCTTTTTTTCCTTTCCGCAGAACCGGTCCATCCTCCATCTCAACAAAGGTAACTTCCGTCCGCTCCTGCCCTAACGAGTTAAAATAGGTATCCCCTGTTCCAATCAGGGAATCCACACATTCCCTCACTTTTTTATAGTCCTCCATCGCATCCTCGTAGACCGGATGGATATGACTTCCCGGCAGGATATCATGGAACTGATTGACCAGAAACTTCTTATATATATCCCGCACCTGTTCTGCAGGATAAGTTTCTCCCGAAAGGCAGCGCAGGGACAATAACAGTTCTGCCTCGCGCAGGGCAAATTCCAGCTCCCGGTTCTCACGTTTCAGGTTGGATTTCGTTGTGAATGTCCCCCTGTGCATTTCCAGATATAATTCACCATCCCACACAGCAAGATTTTCATTTCCCTTTAAATTCTTTTCCAGAAAACTTGTGCCCCCGGTCTGCTCGGTCTTTGGCATGACAGACAGTTTGTCAAACCGGTGCATCAGTTCGATCATCTCCTCCGTAGCACCGCTGCCCCCATCGCCATATCCAAACATGGACAACGTCTGTCCGCCGCTCTCCTTATCCTGATATGCCTCCCAGTTCTCCTGGATCTGGCTTGGCATATTCCAGGTGATAAAGTGTGTTGGAGGAACACATGCATAGACATCTGTGCCATCGATCCCGCGCCATATAAAATTATTGTGCGGAAAACGGTTGGTATCGTTCCATGTGGACATTTTATTTGACACAAAATACTCCACTCCGCTCTTTTTCAAGATCTGCGGCAGTATCCAGCTGTTTCCAAAAACATCCGGCAGCCATGCATTATTGACAGTCTTACCGAACCGGCTGCGGAAATACATCTGTCCATACAGACACTGGCGGATCAGACTTTCCGCCGACGGGATATTGCAGTCCGGCTCAATATACATCGCCCCGACCGGTTCGAAATTGCCCGCCGCGATCTTTTCCTTTAATTCCTCAAACAGTTCCGGGTAATATTTTTCCAGAAGTTCATAGGTATACGCCTGTGTATGCGTGTAATGAAAATCCGGGTACCGGTCCATCAGCCGCATCTGAATCAGCACGGTGCGCGCATTCTTCTGTACCGCATGGATCCTGCGCCAGTAATAGGCAATATCAAGATGCGAATGCCCTACTAATGCCACATTGCCGCTGCCGCGGAAATCACCATTTTCATAGATATGTTTCTCTATGTAAGCAGATGCCGCGCGGATTCCCTCATTGACATATTCATACTTCTCCCGCTCCATGGATGGCGACTCCTGATTTTGTCCGATGCATTCCCTCAGTGTCTCAAAGTCAATCTCGTTTAAGGCATTATTTAATTCCTGATTTAAGAATTTTCTGTAATCTTCATTAAAATAGGTACTTTTTGAAACATCCAGAAGAAGCTGCAGATCATAAAAAAGGCTCAGTGCATCCTGATTTACTGTTGCAAGATATAATCCCTGAAATTCCTGTCTGCACCCCTTTAATTTCATGGAATCCGGATTTCGCTCATCATCCGGCTTTGAACGGTTGTACCCCTCCATCTCGATCAGGAGTTCCCCGCTGTCAATGTAAGGACTGAGCAGTACACGGTCACGGTTTGGATCCATGCCGCCCACATAAACCCCATTGACCTTTACAATGATCTCCGCCGCCGTCCACATGGAAAGCCACAGCTCTTTTCCCTGCATCTCTTTTGGCACGGTCACTTTTGCCTTAAAAAAAACCGTTCCGTCGGGCGTAAAATAAATATCGCCCTTTTTTAATCTGCGATAACCACCCGGATAATACTCATAAGTGTTCTCTCCCGTCTGTCTCGCATCCGTAATTTCAATATCTGTAATCTCATATTTACTTTCATATAAAAACCGTTTCAGCCATCCGGCTCGCAGATCCGTATACTCCTCCGGTCTCATGCTTCTGCGGACTACCTGTACAAATGCCATTGCCTCTTCCTCCTTAAATCGTATCCCAGAAAAACGGTTTTTTCCGTTCTGCAAAAACCGTGACGTCTATCCCAAGATCTCTTTTTATTTCTTCCTCGATCCAGCTCATACAGCGTGGTACGATCGCACACTTCGAACATTCCCCCTGCAGCCTGACATGTAAAACATTTCCATCAGTTCCGGTAAGATCAATAAAACCGCCATCCCCCTGCAATTTAGGGGCTATCACTTCATCCACATATTTTTTTAATCTCTCGTCCATTTTTATCCCTTTACTGCTCCTGCTGTCATACCATTGATAAAATATTTACTTGCAAAAATGTAAATGACCAGAATCGGAACGATCGCGATGGTCGCCCCGGCAAACATGATATTCCATGCTGCTGCACCATCGCCCGCATTCTTTAACATGGTCACCCCGACTGTCAGGGGACGCTTTGAGGCATCCGTCATTGTAAATACCAGCGGAAGGATATATTCGTTCCAGCCTCCGCGGAAAGACAATAGCGCCACGGTTGCAAGGATCGGCTTTAATACCGGAAGAATGATCTTATAAAATGTCTGGAAAAATGTGCATCCATCGATTTTTGCCGCCTCATCGAGTTCCTTCGGGACCGAATTCATATAGCCGCGGATCAGGAAAATATAAGTTGCCTGTGCAGTTCCCGCCGAGATGAACACAACGCTCCAGAGAGACGTATTCATATGGATTTTTACCGCCAGTTCAAACAGTGGACGCAGTGTTACCGATCCTACATTTACAAACATAAATGCCACAAACAGACCATAGATCAGTTCCTTGCCCCTGAAATTTTTACGGGCAAATACATATCCTGCCATGCTTGTGACAACTAAGGTCAGGATCATGACACTTAAAGCAAGGAATATACTGTTTCCTGTGTACACCGCAAAGTTTGCAGAATTCCACGCATCAATAAAATTCTGTACGATCCATTCAGATGGGAAAATATTGATCCCGCCTGTAAGTAATTCCTGGTTCTTCTTAAACGCCCCCAGCACTACATAAAAAATAGGGTACAGCGTCAGGAACGCCACAAACGACATGAGCAGAACTACCAGGAAACGGATGACCTTTGTGCCGGTAGAATATACTGCCGTGTCATTTTTCTTTCGCATTTTCATCTGTAAAACCTCCTTATACCACCTCATCAAGTTTTCTTGCAAAATACATATAAACAGCTGTCACGATACCAATGATCAGCGCAGCAACCAAGCTTAACACGGTCGCATAACCGATCTGTGGGTTTGTCCCGACATCTTTTCCAAAAATAAGCTGGTAAATATATAAAAACATGACCTGTGTACGGTTGTTCGGTCCGCCGTTTGTAAGTACCATGATTGACTCATAATCCTTAAATGCCCCGGTGATCGCCAGCATTAAAATAATTTTTAACATCGGGCTTAACATCGGCAGTGTGATCTTAAAAAATGTCTGGATTCCATTTGCCCCGTCGATTTTTGCCGACTCATATACGTCCTCCGAAATGCTCGACATTCCTGAGATAAAATAGATCATATAATTACCAAAACCTGCCCAGAGTGCAACAATCAGAACCGACCACATGGCGGTCTTTGCATCCCCTAACCAGTTAACATTCTGCCCTATCACGCCGATCGCCTTTAACACGCCGTTTAAAACGCCATTATACGCCGCAAAGATAAATCCGAATACCATACTTGACACTGCGGTAGAAATGATCGTCGGCATAAAATAGATCCCCCGGAAAAAGGAGCTGCCCCTTAATTTCTGGTTCAGAAAAACTGCCATAATCAGTGCCAGCGGAATGATAAATATAATTTTGAGCACCGCATATTCAAATGTGTGCAGCACACTCTGCCAGAACGTCGTATCGGTAAGCATACGCTCAAAATTGTGCATTCCGGTATACGTCGCCGTCAATCCATTGTACTCGTAACATACATATCGGAAAATCCAGCAAAACGGGTATACTGAGACTACCAGTAACATAATGACCGCCGGCAAAAGCATAAGACCTGCCGCAATATCTCCCTTGTTTTTTGCGCGTTTCAGCCGTTCCGCAAAACTAAGGTTCTTTTTTGTTTTTATCACTGTCGTATTATTTTTACTCATATGACTCTCCATTCCTGCGTGTGAAAAATCCCACTTTTCACACTGCCCTCCATTTTTATGCTGCCTGCATCCATATACTCCTGTCTTTCCATGGCGCTATCCTTCCATGGCAACGGGTCCATATGGATGCAGGCATCCTTTTCTTTCCTGCATCCATACCCGGACAGCGTTTTACTCTGTTTTATAGGTAACGGTTCCTGCTGACGGCTGAAGCGGATCATAGTTCTCAACAATGACACGTTTGCATGTTCCATTGGAAAGTCCGCTCTCAAGTGCTGCATTATAGCGTGTATTCAGATCTTCGATGGCTTCATCTGCACTGACATATCCAAGTACTACATTCCATAACACGGTCTTCCAGTCATCTCCCTCTACGCTGACTGCCGGTGTTGCCGGATAAACATCCTCGTAATCCTGAAGTTCAAAATCTGCAAGTCTGCCAATATTGCTTGTATCGACAATGTTGCTCATATAACCGGATAACGGAATGCTGTAACCACCCTCAAAATATCCCTTTAAGAAATCTTCACTTGAAAAATATTTGATGACTTCCCATGCTGCATCTTTATTTTCACAGGAACTTAGCATGACATATCCGCCGTTCGGTGAGCAGCTCAGCGCGCCTTTGACTTCACCGGTCAGAGTTGGCAGTTCTGCTACACCCCAGTCAAAGGAGCACGGGAACTGATCGGTAAATACACCTGCTTCCTGGGATGCATTTCCCCAGAGTGCAAATGCACCCTGTGCAAATAATGCACGGCTGTTATCTACGCCCTGATTTTCAGAGCCTGGAAGCACAGAACCATCTGCATAAAGTTTTGCCGCTTCCTCCACGATCTCTTTCCAGCTGCTAAAATCATATACGCCATTGGCATAATCATATCCGCCAGGAGTTGCGCCGCTCATCTCACCACATCCCTCTAACCATCTTGAAAACGGACTGGATGAAGTGAATGCGATCCCGTAAGTGGAATCATTGGTAGCTGCTTTGGCAAGCTCCACGAAATCTGATAATTTTGACGGTATCTCTGTTGCCCCGGCAGCATTTACCAGATCTTTGTTCCACTCAATCCTTGTTCCGGTACGGACACCGTTTGGAACCCAGTAGATATCATCCCCAAAGGAGGTAAGTCCCTCGTATTTATGGTCATATGCCTCCGTTACTTTCTGAAATTCTTCGTCCCCTGCGATATAGTCTTTGATGTTATAGAAGATACCGGCATCCACATATGTCTGTAATGTCATGTTATCGGATGCCTGGATGCTGATAATGTCCGGTGCCGTTCCGCCCTGATAGGCAAGCTGGATGGAATTGGCCCAGTCATCTGTCAGTATCGTGTAATTGATCTGTATATCACTGTGGCTCGCATTGAAAGAATCGATCATCTCATTCATATATGCCTCGTCATGACGGTTGTTTGTCCAGAATTCAATCGTCGCTGCACCGTCTTTCTTCGTATCCGATACTGCTGTCTCTGTTCCTGAAGCGGTCGTATCTTTCGCACTTTCTGTTCCCCCATTGTTTCCGCAGCCTGTAACAGAAATTATCATTGCCGCTGCAAGCATTGCACTAATCACTTTCTTTTTCATAGTTTTCTCCTTCCTTTGTTTCAGGTGTTTTCTGTTGTGACTATCATGCCAGATTTTTCATTTCCGAACAACGGCAGTTTCCACGAACAATGTAACACTTTCTAATATCCGGTCATAAAACTTATACAAACTGCCCCTTTTGCTTTCCATATCTCCATGTTAATATATACAAGTATTTTAATAAAACTTTTTTATTTTTGTATATCATTACAATTGCAGCGCAATATATGATTGATGAAAGGGGGATTACACAATGAACGAACATATGGATGTCACACTGATGATCGCAGATGATGAATCCTTCATATTGAGAGGCTTAAAAGAAATTGTTTCGGATTCTGACCTGCCCCTGAAACTGATTGGAACTGCCGGGAACGGCATGGATGCCTTTGCACTCCTTCTCTCTTCCAGCCCTGACATTGCGATCATGGATATCCGCATGCCGGGCATGGACGGACTGGAAGTGATCCGCAGGGCAAGAGATGCCGGACTTACCACTCACTTTCTGATCCTGAGCGGTTATAATGACTTTTCCTATGCACAGGAAGCGATCCGCTACAATGTCCACGGATATTTTTTAAAACCTTTAAATATCCCGGAATTCAGGCAGGCACTTTCCGCCGAATACCAGGATGTCCTTGCCACACGCGCAAAATCTGCATCCGATACAATCAGCACGGACGAACTGAGCAGCCTGATGGAATCTTCGCGTTCCTATTTTCTTGCACAGCTTCTGCAGGGTGAGATTTCCTCTGCCGACGTGACAAATGCACGCTTAAATTTTCT
>OLSG01002652.1_pt1 | contig 14618 bp, 14 predicted proteins | sample 1673041 | NCBI WGS metagenome assembly OLSG01 (sample SAMEA3136749, study PRJEB25190) | human gut metagenome | reverse complement strand
CGCTACATGTGCCAGATCCCGGAGCAGGGCAAATTTACTTTCCTGGATTCCGGATGGATGGAGCAGACGACGCAGGAAGTGCTTCGTAAGGAACTGACCGGAGAGGATTATGAGAAGCGGATCGAGAGCATCCGTCGGTTTGAGCGTCAGCTCACGGATAATGGATATCTGGTGCTCAAGTTCTTTATGCAGATCGACAAAGAAGAACAGAAACTCCGCATGGACAAGCTGTGTTCCAGTCAGGATACACGCTGGAGAGTATCAGAATTCGACAAATGGCAGCAGGAACATTACCGCAAATGCGAGAAGGTCTATGACCGTTATCTCAGGGATACGAATGCATCGACTTCTCCATGGTATATCATAGATGCAAAGGATAAAAAGTGGGCAGAATTACAGGTGATGGATACACTGGTAAGCAGTATTGAAGTTGCCCTCCAAAACCAGAGTCATTCCGTTCCGATCCTTCAGAATATCTTCCCGCTGGTAAAGATGCCGAAACTGGCGGACGTTGAGCTTACCGGCAAGACGATCGATGATGAGGAATATGATAAGGAACTTAAGAAACTACAGAGTAAATTAAGTGAACTCCACAACCGTCTCTACCGCAAACGAATCCCGGTGATCATCACATACGAAGGATGGGATGCTGCCGGCAAGGGCGGAAACATCAAGAGGATCACAGGTGCACTTGATCCACGCGGATATGAGGTGCATCCGATCGCCAGCCCGGAACCACACGAAAAAGCCCGCCATTATCTGTGGCGTTTCTGGACGAGACTTCCAAAGGACGGCCATATCGCAATTTTTGACCGTACCTGGTATGGACGCGTCATGGTGGAGCGACTGGAAGGATTCTGCAGTGAAAATGACTGGAAACGCGCTTACAATGAAATGAACGAATTTGAGAAAGAACTGTCCGACTGGGGAGCTGTGATCATCAAATTCTGGGTGCAGATCGACAAGGATACACAGCTTGCACGGTTTAATGACCGTCAGAACAATCCTGAGAAACAATGGAAGATCACGGATGAGGACTGGAGAAACCGTGAGAAATGGGATCAGTATGAGGAGGCGGTTAATGAGATGCTCAAGAAGACTAGTACGGCTTATGCGCCGTGGCATATTCTTGAGTCGGTGGATAAGAGGTATGCACGCATTAAGGCGCTCAAAATTGTGATTAAAGAGTTGGAAAAAGCCCTAAAATAAGGGCTTTTTTGATGTTCTTATTATACTTGTTTTTTATTATTTCCTTTAATCCTGGGGATTTGGATGCTTGGGAGCAGAGCAAACCGCGAAGGGACTTCGCCAGTCCCCTCGCCACCCCTCGGCTGGGTGTTTGACGGAAATTTGGTCGTGTGGGGTGCTCTTTGAAAAATTCTCCTGGTGCAACAAGTCGGGAGACTTTCGTATAAATGGGATTCCAATTTGCACCGTGGCTCTGGGTGCCTGCGTCTGCAACATGCAGGGGGTTCTGAGGACAGCCACATTATTGTTTTGAGGGATTGAGTGCGTCGGCGGGGGTGGTGGTACTTTTTTTAAGTCCCTGCCGGCTTTTATTAGCATGTCCCACCGGGGCACACAAATCCAGCGCCAACCAACAGTATAAAAAAATAACAGGCCCCTTCCTCACACAAAAGAGAAGAATCCTGTCATTCCTATATACTACGATATCATTCAGAGGCGAGCATTGACAGTGTTTGTGGCATTTTAAGTCCCTGCCGACTTTCATTAGCATATCCCACCGGAGCACACAAATCCAACCTCCACCAATAGTATGAAAAAATAGCAGGACACCTTCCCCATACAAAAGAGAAGAATCCTGCTATCCCTATATACTGCAATACCATTCATACGAAAGCTTCCCGTCCTGAAACACCAAGAGAATTTTTCTAAGGGTTCCCCACAAGACAAAATTCCCGTCAAACATTCAGCCCAGGGGTTGTCAGGGGACGGGCGACGTCCCTTGACGGTTTTCATATATCCCAATATAAAAAAATCCCCCAGGGCATCCCGTCCTGACAAGAAAGGTCAATGCAAATTAACGGGTCCCAGGGCAGTCCCCTTGCTCTCTTGACAAAAGGGTATAACATGTTTAACATAAATTTATAAAATTTATACCCTATAATCATGCTAGGGAGGCATAGAAAAAAATGACTATAAAACAAAAATTAAACGCCCTTCGCATTCTTATGAAAGAAAAAAAGATAGACGCCTATCTGGTACCAACAGATGATTTCCATGGATCGGAATACGTAGGTGACTACTTCAAATGCAGGAAATATATCACCGGCTTCACCGGCTCCGCAGGAACTGCCATTATCACACAGGACATGGCAGGCCTGTGGACCGATGGCCGTTATTTTATCCAGGCAGCGGATCAGCTCCGCGATACGACAATAGAACTGTTCAAATCCGGAGAGCCAGGGGTTCCGACCGTGCATCAGTTTCTGAACGATAAATTAGAAGAAGGCATGTGTCTTGGCTTCGACGGCCGTACCGTAAGTGCGAGGGAAGCGGAAGAATTGCAGGAACTTCTGCAGGAAAAACATATCACATTTTCTGTAAACGATGACCTGATCGGCGAGATCTGGGAAGACCGTCCAGCTCTTTCCTGTGAGCCGGTCATGGAACTGGATATCCGATGGACCGGCAAGTCCAGAGCAGATAAGATCGCAGAGATCCGTGAGCAGATGAAAGCAAAAGAAGCCGACACTTTTATCCTCACATCCCTCGATGATATCGCCTGGCTTTTGAACATCCGCGGTAACGATATCCACTGCTGTCCGGTGGTCCTTTCTTACCTTGTAATGATGGAGAATGAATTGAGATTATACGCAAATGCAGCAGCTTTTTCAGAAGAGATCCGCAGTAATCTGGAAGCAGATGGGGTAAAAATTTACCCATACGATGATGTCTATTCTTATGTTCAGAGCATCTCTTCAGATAAGAAAGTTCTGCTCTCCAGGGCGAATGTCAACAGCCGTCTCGTAAGTAATATTCCATCTGAAGTGACGATTCTGGATGAGCCAAATCTGACTCTTCTTCCGAAGGCAGTCAAGAACGAAACAGAGATGGAAAACGAGAGAATTGCACATATTAAAGACGGTGTCGCAGTAACTAAATTTATCCATTGGCTCAAGAAAAACGTCACCAGAACTACCATTACAGAACTGAGCACAGCGGAGAAATTATACCAGTTCCGCAGCGAACAGGAGCACTTTCTGGGGGAAAGTTTTGATCCGATCATTGCATATGGAACGCATGCTGCGATCGTACATTACAGCGCGACAGAAGCGACAGACATCCCGCTTGAGGCCAGGGGAATGGTGCTTGCAGATACCGGCGGACATTATCTGGAAGGAATAACAGATATCACAAGAACCATTGTTCTTGGACCTGTCACAGCCAAAGAAAAGAAATTTTTTACCGCAGTTCTGCGTGGAAATCTGAACCTGGCAGCGGCGAAATTCAAGTACGGATGCACAGGTTTAAACCTCGATTATCTTGCCAGAGGACCGCTCTGGGAACTGGGTGAAGATTATAACCACGGCACAGGACACGGGGTAGGCTATCTTCTGAATGTTCACGAAGGACCGAACAGCTTCCGTTGGAAAAACCTTCCGGGAAATCCGGCACCGGTGCTTGAGGAAGGAATGATCACCTCCGACGAACCTGGCTATTATCTAGAAAATGAATTCGGGATCCGCCACGAAAATCTTGTCCTCTGCAAAAAGGCAGAAAAGACATCTTTCGGGCAGTTTATGTGCTTCGAACCACTGACAATGGTCCCATTTGATCTGGAGGGAATCAACCCGGAAGAGATGACAGAACGTGAGCGGAAACTTCTGAATGATTACCATCAGAAAGTATATACGACCATATCACCATACTTAGATGAGGAAGAAAAAGAATGGCTGAAACAGGCAACCAGAGAGATCTGACAAAGGGTGAAAAAACCAAATACCGGCTGGCGCGGGCCATGAAAGAATGTATACAGACAACTCCTGTAGAGAACATCACAGTGAAGCAGATCACAGAGAAATGTGAGCTTACGAGACAGACTTTTTACAGGAATTTTCTGGACAAATACGACCTGATCAACTGGTATTTTGACAAACTTCTTACGAAATCTTTTGAACATATGGGACGTGGAAAGACGGTCTATGATGCTCTGGTCAAGAAATTTACTTATATTCAGGAAGAGCAGACGTTTTTTGCGGCAGCGTTTCGTTATGACGAACAGAATTCCCTCAGACAGCATGATTTCGAGCTGATCTTACAGTTTTACGAAAATTTAATTCGTGAAAAAACTGGCAAAGTACCGGGCGAAAACGTTCATTATCTGCTGGAAATGTACTGCCAGAGCTCTATTTATATGACTGTCAAATGGGTGACAGGAGGGGTGACATGTACCCCGGAAGAACTGGCATCTATCATTGTAGATGGGATGCCGGAGAAGCTTGCAGAGATTTTTGTGAGGCTTGAGATTCTGAACTGACAACTTCAAAAATGTTGGAAATACAGGCGTTACAGAAATATTTCCATAAACAGGAAAGATACATCTGGTTATTTTTACTGAATATGAATGCATAAATTTAGAACAAATCACGAAAGTTACAGAAAACGTTACACTTGTTGGATTCTGTAACTTTCTTTTTTATAAAACTATTGTTAAGATAATAACAAAGTTAAGGCGTGAGCGACGCAGAAAGGGATGGAATTATCATGGCAAATAGAATTAACTTAAACGGAACATCTTATCACGGAGCAGGTGCAATTGCAGAGATCGCAAACGAAGCAAAAGCACATGCATTCAAAAAAGCATTTGTATGCTCTGACCCGGATCTGATCAAATTTAACGTAACAAGCAAGGTAACAGATGTCCTTGAAAAAGAGGGGCTGGAATACGAAATTTATTCTGATATCAAAGCAAACCCGACCATCCAGAACGTCCAGAATGGTGTAGTTGCATTCAAAAAATCCGGTGCAGATTATATCATTGCAATCGGTGGTGGTTCTTCCATGGATACTGCAAAAGCAATCGGTATCATCATCGCAAACCCGGAATTTGAGGATGTAAGAAGCCTGGAGGGTACAGCACCGACAAAGAAACCTTGCGTACCGATCATTGCAGTTCCGACAACGGCAGGAACAGCAGCAGAAGTTACCATCAACTACGTTATCACAGATGTAGAAAAGAAACGTAAATTTGTATGTGTTGACCCGCATGACATGCCGATCATCGCAGTTGTTGACCCGGAAATGATGTCTTCAATGCCTAAGGGACTGACCGCTTCTACAGGTATGGATGCCCTGACTCATGCAATCGAAGGATATACCACAAAAGCTGCATGGGAAATGACAGATATGTTCCATCTCAAAGCGATTGAACTGATCTCCAAATCTCTTCGCGGAGCTGTTGAAAACACCAAAGAAGGTCGTGAGGGAATGGCTCTTGGACAGTATATCGCAGGTATGGGATTCTCAAATGTAGGTCTTGGAATCGCACATTCCATGGCGCATACACTGGGTGCTGTTTATGATACTCCGCATGGTGTTGCATGCGCTATGATGCTTCCGATCGTAATGGAATATAACCAGGAATGTACTGGGGAGAAGTATCGTGAGATCGCACGTGCGATGGGTGTTAAGGATGTGGATTCTATGACTCAGGAGGAGTATAGAAAGGCTGCTATTGATGCGGTTAGAAAGCTTTCTGTTGATGTGGGAATTCCGACTAAGCTGGAGGCTATTAAAGAAGAGGATCTGCAGTTCCTCGCTGAATCTGCACATGCGGATGCTTGTGCACCGGGTAACCCGAAGGATGCGAGTGTGGAGGATCTGAAAGATCTGTTTAGAAAGATCATGTGATTTAGAAAAATCGTATGAAACCGCAAAGGGGTATTGCAAAACAGCAGAGGGACTTCGCCAGTCCCTCTGCACACCCTGGGCTGGGGGGTTGACAAGAATTTTGTTGTGTGGGGAATCCTTTGAAAATTTCTCCTGGTGTTTCAGGTAGGGAGGTTTTCGTGTGAAGGATTCCTCTTTTTTTATGTGATACTTTGAGGCTTGATGTTCTTATGGGCAGGGTTTTTCTGAAGTATGCCATACTATGGGGGATGGATCAGGTGTTGGAAGGGGGAGGTGTTCATGTTGGATGTATTGTGCTATATTAGAAGAAAAATAGTGGGAGTGTAAGTAGTTATGAGCATAGAAGTTGAGATTAAATTAAGGATAAGTGATAAGGAATGTATAGAGAAAACTCTGGCAGAGATTGGGTTTTGTAAGGGGAAGTTTGTTATGGAATCTGATACTTATTATATGGCGGAGCATCATGATTTTGTGGGGTTAGATGAGGCGCTTCGGGTGAGGTGTGTAGAGAATCGGGGAACGGGGGAGAGGTCGGCTGTGATTACGTATAAGGGTGCAAAACTTGATAATACTTCTATGACAAGGCAGGAGTTGGAGACATCAGTGGGGGATGGGGCGGTTTGTCGGGAGATATTGGAGAGGATTGGTTTCCGGTCGGTTCCGGTGGTGGAGAAGCTTCGGCAGTATTATCACAGGGATAATATCACTGCCTGCGTGGATGCTGTCACGAACCTGGGAGATTATCTGGAACTGGAGATTATTGTCGATGAAGAGACGAAACGGGAAGCAGCCCTCGATCAGCTGGAACAGACTTTGCATACGCTTGGCTATTCCATGCAGGATACGACGAGAACTTCTTACTTGTCTATGCTTCTGAAAAAGCCTGTAAATAAATGATTTAAACTTTATACCGCAGAGCCATACCCCTTCCGGTGACTCTGCGGTGTTTTTGTATGAGAGTTTTTTCAGCAGGAAATTTTTCCAAAAAACCTGCATCCTTTTTAGCAATTTCTGTGTCTAATAAGTAGAAGCACAAAAACAAAAAAGCTTTTACAACGCATTTCCTGATGACCGGTCAGAGACAGGAGAATGGAGAAGATGATGAATGAATTTTTGATAAGAAAGGCCAAAAAAGGCGACAAAGATGCATTCTGCCGGCTTATGGATGAACAGGTGCAGTGCATGTATAAGGTTGCGTTTTCCTATCTCAAAAACGATGAAGATGCTGCCGATGCGATCCAGGATACCATCCTTTCCTGTTATGAAAATCTCAAAAGTCTCAAGCAAAACAAGTATTTCAAGACATGGATGATACGGATTCTGATCAATAAATGCAAAGATATTTTGCAGAGAAAGAAGCAGGTTACATACACCGACCAGATGCCGGAGACGCCTTTTTATGAGGAAGAATATGCAGCGAAGGAATGGGCACAGGTGCTGGAACCGCTGGATAACAAGTACCGTCTGGTGATCCTTCTGTACTACATGGAAGGATTCAATATCCGCGAGATCAGTGACATCCTGGACATGAAGGAAAGCACCGTAAAATCCCGCCTTCAACGTGGCAGAAAACAGATTGCGCAGATGTATGAATATAAGGTCAGGGAGGGACGTGTTTGATGATGACTTTTAATAATAACGAAAAAGATTTTCAGGAAAAACTTCAGAAAGATACAGAAATACCGGTGATCGTACATGAGCGGATCAATCAGGCATATCGTCTGATCGAAAACAATACCGCAGTGCAGAAAAAGGCGCCGAAAGATCCATACCACTGGATGAAAATTGGCGGCAGGATCGCGGGCGGCGCAGCAGCAGTGCTGCTCATTGCTTTTGTATTTTACATGACAGATCCTGTCATGGCAAAAAATATCCCGGTTGTGGGGGGACTTTTTGAAACGCTGCAGAATAATGTAAGTTTCTTTGGAGATTTCGCAGACCACGCGACGACACTGGAGGCTGTTGACGGAGTTGATGCAGAAGGAAATAACATAGCAGAAAACGGAAATGCCGTTTCCGAAACAGAGAAAGGAAAGTGGGCAGAAGACAATACAACAGGACAGGAGGAAATAGGTGCAACTGTAGCAGACACAAATGCCGCGGTCGCAACAGCAAAAGGAGACTCAGCCTACACCAAAACAGCAGACGGCCTGACGATCACCTGCTCCGAAGTATTTGCGAACAGTCAGGCAGTCTATGTGACCATGCAGTTTAAAAGCGACACTCCATTTCCGCAGACGGAAACCCGAGCAGAAAGTGGCACACCAATTATAGATCTGGACATGACCGGCGGCGTAGATTTTAATACGGAGGCCAGTCCGGTAATCGATGGTCAGGTAGAAGGCCAGTTCCTGGATGACAATACTTATGCGTGCATTTTTCGCTATGATCTGGCAGAGGCTGCGAAAGATTATACGGAATACAGTGAGAAATACAACGAAATGACACAGCAGGTACTGGATGAGATGGGAATCACACTGGAAGATCTGGATGATCAGACAGATGAAGGGTATGCTCTGCTGGAAGAGTTTAATAATAAAGTGTCTGAGCGTGGTGGAGAATATCAGAAATATATCAAAGCTATTGATGTTCCGGACACCTTTAACCTGCACCTGGATATCACGAAGGTAAGGGGATTGGAAGCAGATTATCAGTGGTCAGAAGATGATTTTGCAAAGTATGGAACGGATGCCGGCTACTACAAATACGAAGGTGACTGGAACTTCGACATCCCGGTCACAGTAGACGATTCCCAGACCGAAGTCATGGAACTCAACGACACAAACGATGCAGGCATTGGTCTCAAATCTGTGATCCGTACCCCATACGAACTGACCGTAAATGAACTTTACGAAGAAGGCTCCAACAGCGACTGTTTCATGGTAGCCCTTGATGCTAACGGAAACAAACTTCCATACAACGATTCCGTCGGAAACTGCAACATCTTCGCAATCCAGGACAGAGACATTTCTACCGTCGATATCTACATTCTGGACTATATCCAGTATATGGACGAGCTCAAAGGCGAAGACAACTACAACAACAACGAAACCAAACCAGAAGGCCAGAAATGGAGCGACCTTCTCGACCAATACGCAAAATACCACAAGACATTACACTTCAAATAACCCAAAGAAAAAAAGGCGGCGCGATCCCGATGATCCGTCGCCTTTTTGCTATTCTATCATTTCTAAGTAACTGTCCAAATTGGACTTGCTATATGAAAGTAAGTGGTGTATAGTATAGAACATAAACAGTAATCTAAATATTCTAATAAATAATTTTTCGGGCAATATCTGCCGCTGATTCCAAAGATGAAAATACATTAAGTATTTAATAAAACTTGTCAAAATGCTATAATGAAAATACAAAAGGAGTGTTCTATGAATAATACGATTTTTGATGATGTATTCCGTACAATGATCGAGAAGATGCCATATCTGGCAGTGCCACTGATCAACGAGGTATTCCATACCTCATATCCGGAAGATGTAAAGATTACACAGCTTCGTAATGAACATCAGCAGGAGGATGGTGAGATCATTACCGATTCCTGCCTGCTGATTGGGAAGAAAATGTATCATATTGAGTGTCAGAGCACAGATGATACGACAATGGTTATTCGCATGATTGAGTATGATTTTGCGATTGGCATAGAACACGCAGAGAAACAAGGACGCAGATACAGGATAGAATTTCAAAAGTCCTGTGTACTATTTCTAAGAAGTTCTGGAAATACGCCGGACCATCTGGAAGCAGATGTAGTTTTTTCCGATGGAAATACATACATATATTCCATACCGACTATAAAAATGGCTGATTATACAAAAGACAGCATTTTCGAGAAGAAGCTGTTAATGCTGTTGCCGTTTTATATTATGCGGTATGAGAAAAAAGGACATGATTTTAATAATAATCCGGAATTATTTCAAACACTCTTAAACGAATATGAAGAAATCCGGGTAAATCTGGAAAAGGAGCTGACAGAAACAGGAAAATCGGAACTGTATACAGATCTGACGAAACTGATTGTAAAGATTGCGGACTACATTTTCCGCGAAGAAGACGAGGTTCGGAAAGGGCTAGGTGATATTATGGGAGGCAAAGTTCTGGAACTGGAATCTGAAAGACTTAAAGCAGAGGAACAGGCAGTTGAATGTGCATCAGAAAGGGCAAAAGCAATATGGGAAGATTTCTTAATCCTGACAACAGTGCGTTTCAGACAGCGGTTGATTCAGAAATTTATGTGGATAAAACAGAACTTCTGGACTATACGAATAGAGTGATTGGTACGAAGCAGGCGTTTATCTGTAACAGCAGACCGAGAAGATTTGGGAAATCTGTTACGGCAGATATGCTTACGGCATATTACAGCAGAGGCTGTGATTCAGAAGAGATGTTTTCTCCTTTACAGATCAGCGGTAAGGATTCTTTCAAAAGATATCTTAACAAATATGATGTACTGCATTTTGACATCCAGTGGTGTCTGGAGCCGGCGGGCGGGCCTGAAAACGTGGTGGCTTTTCTTAGCGCACAGGTGATCCGGGAATTAAAGTCCATTTATCCGGATATTGTGCCTGATGAAATAAAATCTCTTCCGGATGCACTGTCAGCAATCAACACGGCAACAGGAAATAAATTTATTGTGATCATTGATGAATGGGATGTCCTGATCAGAGATGAAGCAGATAATATCGCTGTGCAGGAAGAATACATCAATTTTCTCAGAGGAATGTTCAAGGGAACGGAGCCTACGCGATACATTGCACTTGCATATATGACAGGAATCCTTCCAATAAAAAAATTAAAAACACAGTCTGCACTCAATAATTTTGATGAATTTACAATGCTTGATGCAGGGATACTGGCTCCGTTTGTTGGGTTTACAGAGAAGGAAGTCAGACAGTTGTGCACGGAATATCACAGAGATTTTGAAAAAGTCAAAAGCTGGTATGACGGATATCTGTTGGACGACCAGCAGATTTATAATCCGAAGGCTGTAGTAAATGTTATGCAGAGAGGAAATTTCAGAAGTTACTGGTCACAGACAGCGAGTTATGAACTGGTGGTCCCACTGATCAACATGGATTTTGACGGACTGAAAACGGCGATCATTGAAATGATTTCAGGTTCATCTGTGGAGGTTGATACGGGTACATTCCAAAATGATACGGTAAGTTTTGCAGACCGGGATGATGTGATCACATATCTGATCCATCTTGGATATCTTGCATATGATCAGACACGGGGAAGGACTTTTATCCCGAATGAGGAAATCCGTCAGGAGTTTCTTGCAGCAACAAAGCGTAAAAAGTGGAATGAGTTACTGGAGTTTGAGCAGCAGTCAATGGATCTTCTTGAAGCAACACTTGATATGGACGAAGCAGCAGTGGCAGAAGCAATCGAAAAAATCCACATGGGATATGCTTCAGTAATTCAGTATAATAACGAGAATACTTTGAGCAGTGTGCTGAGCATCGCGTATCTGAGTACTTTACAGTATTATTTCAAACCAACTCGTGAACTTCCGACAGGCAGAGGTTTTGCAGATTTTGTATATCTTCCCAAACCAGAATATTTCACAGATTATCCGGCACTGGTAGTGGAATTGAAATGGAACAAAAAGGCAGAAACTGCACTACAGCAGATCAAAGACAAAAAATATCCTGCTTCTATCCGGCAGTATACAGGAAATATTTTGTTGGTGGGAATCAGCTATGACAAGAAAAGCAGGAAATATCAGTGTGTGATTGAGACCGACGAGAAATGAGAGAAATTTAGTATTTTACTTTTGGTGTGAAAACAGGTATGATAAAGAAAATGCCGCTGTAATTTTGTAAAGCGACAGAGCAATTTAACTATGTTTTCACACAAGGAGGAAGATTATCATGAAAATTGGTTTTATCGGCTGTGGAAATATGGCGACAGCCATGTTAAAGGGAATTCTGAAAAGTGGAGAGGTGGAAGCATCAGATATGATCGCTTCTGCGAAGTCAGACAAGACCCGCGAGAAGATCGAGAAGGAACTTGGCATCCGGAAGGCAGATACCAACGCGCAGGTGGTGGATTTTGCGGATGTTGTTTTTCTGGCAGTGAAGCCGCAGTTTCTGGAGGGTGTTCTGGATGAGATCAGGGACAGTGTAAAGGCTGGACAGATCTTTATTTCTATCGCGCCGGGCAAGACTTTGCAGTGGCTTGGTGAGCGCCTTGGCGAAAACACAAAAGTCATCCGTACCATGCCAAACACTCCGGCGATGGTCGGAGAGGGAATGACAGCTCTCTGTGTCAATGAACTGGTCACAGAAGAGGAAATAGCACTTGCCGTAAAACTCTGCGACACCTTTGGCAAAACAGAAGTGATCCCGGAACACCTGATGGACGCAGTTGTAGGCGTTTCCGGCAGTTCTCCGGCGTATGTCTTTATGTTTCTTGAGGCAATGGCAGATGCAGCAGTCGCAGATGGCATGCCGAGAGCACAGGCGTACAAATTCGCTGCACAGTCCGTACTCGGAAGCGCAAAACTGATGCTGGAGACCGGTAAACATCCGGGAGAACTCAAAGATATGGTCTGCTCCCCGGCAGGAACCACGATCCAGGCAGTCCGCGTCCTCGAAGAAAAGGGCTTCCGTAGTGCGGTGATCGAGGCTCAGACAGAATGCGTAAAGAAAGCAAAGGGAATGTGATTTTTCAGAAAAATAAAATATCAGGTGTGTGATTTTTTCCACTGTAACAAAATCCGACAGTTGTTTTTACTGTGAACGGAGGATGTTACAGTGGATTTTTTTTACTGCATAGAGATGATATGCCGGTGCTGCGACGGTTGTTGAAAATATTTCTACAATTGTAGAAAAAGGATTGACACACACATTCTACAGATGTAGAATACAATCAACTTCTACAAAAGTAGAAAATAAAACACAGAAAAGGGAGCATCCATTATGAAAACAAGAAAAGCAAAAATCATGGCACTTATGGCAGCAACAACATTGAGTATTTTTTCAGCAGGAAGCGTTATGGCGGCGGGAAACGGAGATTTTTATCCGCAGCCGGTGAATTCGGACTGGGAGAATGCTCACACGGAAGGAGCATATGCAAGTTTCACGAACGGAAGCGATTATGTGAACATTTACAAATATGCCCTGGACGATGTCAAAATCGGAGTTGCGAAATGTAATGATACCTATGAAGCATGCTATCAGACGATTTTTTCAGAAGGAAACAGCCTGTATATGGCGGTAGGATATGCCAGGGATGCAGATGATATCAGTGAAGTGAGAAAAATGGTGGAATCTATTTCCTATCCGGGAAATCCGGCGTTGACTGGAAAAGATGGTAAAGGAGGAGATTCGAAAGACGGCAGTTCCACATCTTCTGACAAGAATACGGATGGAGATTCTTCTTCAGCAGATACAACAGGAGGCAATTCCGGTTCTGGCAGCTCTGATTCTTCAGACAGCAGTAAAGATTCTGATATTCTTTCCACAGCTGATCTGACGCTGTATGACAGCGATGGAAACACCGTTTCTGTAGAGAGGACCATCTATACAGACTACAGCAGCAAATATGTCGGCGATGACGGCACCGTCTATACGACCGATGATGAGGTTTATTTTACAGATGAAAACGGAAAGACCTGGCAGGCGCTGAATGACGATACACATTACATGGGCGCAGAGCTGGAGCAGCATGTCCTTACGGATGCAGACGGCAACAGTGTGACCGTTACTGAAACTACAAATGGTGATTATTATTACCGTGATGACAATGGTACAGGATTCACAGACAATGGCGACGGAACCTGGAGTGATGAGAATGGAAACAGCTATAATGAAATGAATTAATGATTGTATTTAAGAGAGGATGTGATACAATAAAGTTATTCCTACATTTGTAGAAAACTGATGACAGAGAGGGGCGAAGAAGTGAAAAAAACATATCAGAGGCTTCCGGAATCAGAACTCGACATTATGCTTGTTCTGTGGAATGGCACTCCGCCAATGACGAGACCGGAGATCGAAAAGGTGATCAACACGAAGAAAAACCTTGCTCCGACAACGATCCTGTCATTGTTGACCAGACTGGAAGCCAAAAATTTCGTAGAAGTGACCAGGCAGGGCAAGATGAACCTGTATACACCGCTGGTTTCTCAGGCAGATTATCAGGCACACGAGAGCCGCAGTGTCCTTGAGAAACTTTATGGAAATTCACTTAAGAAATTTGTGACATCACTTTATCAGGGCAAGAAGATCAGTTCTGAAGAAATCCAGGATCTCAGCGATTTTCTTAAGGAGCTGGATGACAGGGAGGAATAACGGACAGTGGAAGTATTGGTTTTGCATATCCTGAAGCTGAATATTATTGCAGCGGTCATTATTTTGCTGTCCAAACTGCTGGCGGTGGTTGTGTGGGTGATGCTTCTGGTATGCGTTCCACTCAAGGGCAGAGTTTCCGCAAGGTGGAAATATTTCATATGGCTGTTTGTGACAGTCAGCCTTCTCATTCCGGTGAGGGTTCCGGGCAGCATTTCGCTGGTTGATCTGCAGCTGAAGAAATCCAGCCCGGACAGGATTGCTGTGCAGGAAAAAGATATTTCTGCAATGACCTTGGACGAGATTTTGGAAATTCAAGGGATTACGGTTGCAGAGATTGGAATGATCAATGATTTGCAGAAAGCAATCAAAGCCAATAAAGTGATTACTTTTTTGGGAGGTGGAGCAGTATGAGATATGACGTTATGAATGAGT
>OLSG01002616.1_pt1 | contig 14807 bp, 10 predicted proteins | sample 1673041 | NCBI WGS metagenome assembly OLSG01 (sample SAMEA3136749, study PRJEB25190) | human gut metagenome | reverse complement strand
CAACGTGCACCCAGCTTTCGTGACCCATTGCCTTGGTGACGTACTTGCCGTCCACCGGGGAGGAGGGCTTGGTCACAGCGGAGGAAGCAGCAGAGGAAGCTGCGGAGGAAGCGGGAGCACCGGTGGTGCTGGAAGCGGAGTTGCCGCAGGCGGTCAGCAGACCGGCAGCAGCTGCGCCCATGGTGCCCACAGCGGCACCGCGCATAAAGTTGCGACGAGAGATCTTAGCCATAAGGTTCGCCTTTCTTTTTCTTTTCTCTTCTTTTTTGCGTTTTTCCTGTTCCTTCGTGCATTTTGAACATTGATACGATTATAGCAAAGTTTTGCCCCGGTGTGAAATACAAATTTGTGTCAGAATTTATCAAATCTCTTTATAAATCGTTTTCCCTTTACGGCCTGTGCGGAATCCTGTATAATAAAGATGACCAGCTTTTTACACAAGGAGGGGCGCCGTTCTATGACGATTTACCAATTGGAGTGCTTTATTGCCGTAGCAGAGGAGCTGAATTTCAGCGCCGCCGCCGAGCGGCTGTTCACCACCCAGCCCGCCATCACCTACCAGATCAATGCGCTGGAAAAGGAGACCGGGCTGCACCTGTTCGAGCGCACCACCCGCCGCACCAAGCTGACCGCTGCCGGGCAGTCCTTTTATCTGGACATGGTGCAGATGACCAGCTTTGGGCGGCAGGCGCTGAAGAAGGCGCAGGATATTCAGGACGCCGACCGCTCCCACCTGACCGTCGGGCTGCGGCAGCTGTTCGATTACAGCACCTTTTCCAGCATTCTGGCCCAGTTCCAGCACCAGTTTCCCAACGCCTGCGTGGACGTTGTGCCGCAGGACAACCGCCGCCCACTGGAACAGCTGCGCTCCGGGCAGCTGGATATCGGCTTCTTCTACGCCACCGAGCACTCCCGCGACCGGGACATCTCCTTTACGCCCCTGTTCGCCCTGGGCTACCATGTGCTGATGAACCCCAACTCTCCCCTTGCCGACCGGCGGGCGCTGCATCTGGCAGACCTGAAGGGGCAGAGCGTGGTGTCCTCCGGCGCGTTCGACAGCTTTCTGTCCGCCTGTCAGGGACCTTCGCTGGAGCAGCTGGCGCAGGTGGGGGTGGATTGCAGCAAGATCACCCCCAGCTTTGAGGGTGCGCTGATCATGATCCAGATGGGCACCGCCATGTCCATTGTACCCTGCCTGTCCACGGCGGTGATCCCGGGCATCGTCAAGGTGCCGCTGCTGGATTTTCCCCCGGTGACGGTGGAGATCGCCGCTATGCGCCACGCACCCCGGCTGGAGGTGCAGTCCTTTATCGAGATCGCCAAGCAGAAATACGCCCATCACCCCGACCCGCTGCGGATGGAGGCGCTGATCTGAGGCGCAGTTGCTACTGTTCAAAAGTCCCCTATGACCCATAGAGTTTTGAATAGTTACTTTTTCTGCGCCAAAACACGCAGAACGATGCGCTTTTTTCCCTACTGTTCAAAAGTAGCCAGAAGTTTTGAACAGTAGGGAGCAGCCGCAAATATAACGAAAGTACGATACTTTCAAATACTATCCAATATTCAAAAGTGGCAATAATGAGCTACTGTTCAAAAGTCCCCTTGTGTCATAGGGCTTCGCCGCCTGTTCTGAACAGCCGCACTGCCCTGTAAAAGCAGAAAACCGGACAGCCTGCGGGCTGTCCGGTTTTTTGTGCTATCGAAAGGTTTTACTGATAATCGTGGTTGAGGAACAGGGCCTTGATGACCACCACCTCGTCATATTCCTCCTGCTCCACCTCCACGTCCGCGTTCAAGGATTTCAGGCGCGCCTTGACTGCATCCAGTGCCTCGGGCACAGTGACAGCACGGCCCTCCTCCACGGCGTCCATCATCTGCTTGAGCACGATGGGGTGGGCGTACCAGCTTGCCACCGGGAAAGCACCGTGGGGGTAGTGCTTGACATACTCTGCCATGGCTGCCTCGGCCTTCTCCGCACGCTTCATGATGGCGTTGTTGTTATTGTGGGCGGTGGGCAGCATATTGTAGCTGGAAAACAGGAAGATGGCGGCAAAGCCGAACAGCGCAAAGTACACGCCGTAGCTGCCGGTGTGGCTGAACACGGAATACAGACCGTAGGCCGCAGCCGCAACGCCCAGCACAAAGATGGCCAGCGCCACATAGCGGTACACCGGTTTGCTTTGCAGCTGCGCACGCTTGCGGCGCTGGGCAGCGCTCAGCTCGGCGGAAAGCTCCGGCTTTGCGTCCAGATACTCCTTTGCCCGGCGCAGCACGGTAAGGCTGTGCTGCGCGTCCTCGGAAAGCTCCGGCAGCTTGCGGGCGGCCTTTTCAGCGGCCTTTTTCTCCAGCGCCTGCTCTCCGGCGGCGCTGAGCAGATGCAGCTGCGGCTGCTCCTTGGCAAGCACTTCCAGCAGGGCGTCCACGTCCCGCTCGTCCTTGAAGTTGCACTGCTTCTGCTTGCCGCCGTCGTACTCCACCACAAGATAGGCCATGGAGGCAAACACGCCCTTGCCGGAAAAGCCGCCGGAGCTCATAGCCACCCGCTTGAACACCCGGGTGATGCTGCCGTAGGGCAGATAATAGCGGCGGTCGATGTAAAAGCTGTTCAGGTACAGCGCCTTTTTGCCTACGCCGCAGGGGCCGATCTTCCGGCAGGCTTTTTTGTCTGCCTCCAGCTCCTGCGGGTCAAGCTTTGCCATGCCCAGCTGTGCGGGTTTGAAAATCATGGGTAGTTCCCTTCTTTGCTTTAAATTCTACGCCCCTATTTTCCCACGGGACGGAGGCAATTGCAAGCCTTGATTTTTAAAAAACAGCGCCCGCCGCTGTACGGTCAGGCAGCGGCGGGCGCAAGTTACTTACGGAAATATGGAGCCGTCAGTTCCTTATGCCTTGGAAGTAGAGTTCTTCTTGGTAGCATGGAGGAACAGAGCCAGCATTGCGATGGCAAAGACGATGCCGATGGGGTAAGCAACGGCGGTGTTGTAAGCCACCAGCTTGCCGTCCGCATAGGTGTTGATCATCTTGCCCAGGCACTCGGGAGCCAGCACGAAGTAGGTGCAGGACACAGCGCTCATGAAGGTTGCAGGCACGGCGGTGATCCAGAAGTTCTTCTTCTCCTTGAACAGGTACATGGAAGCAGCCCACAGGACGATCATAGCCAGCGTCTGGTTGGTCCAGCTGAAGTAACGCCAGATGACGGTGTAGTTGATGAAGCCCAGTGCATTGCCGATGCCCAGGAAAGCGCCGACGCCCAGAACGGGGATGCAGAGCTTCAGGCGGTTTGCGTAGCTGTCCTGATCGATCTTGAGCCAGTCGGCCAGAGTCAGACGAGCGGAACGGAATGCAGTATCACCAGAGGTGATGGGGCAGATAACGACACCGATCATAGCCAGTGCCACGCCGACATTACCCATGGTCTTGAGACAGACGTCGTAGATAGCGGCAGACTGACCGGCAGCCAGAGCCTCGGCCAGACCGACCATCTTGCCATCGGTGATGGTGTACAGTGCGCAGCCGGCAGCAGCCCAGATCAGAGCAATGATGCCCTCGCTGACCATTGCACCGTAGAATACGAAGTGACCCTGCTTCTCACTCTTCATGCAGCGAGCCATCAGAGGCGACTGGGTGGAGTGGAAACCGGAGATAGCACCACAGGCAACGGTGATGAACATGAAGCTCCAGATAGGAGTGTTGGAGGGGTGCATATTGCTGAAGTTTGCCCAGATCTCGGGGATGGTGTAGGCGGGGTTGGTGAAGATACCAAAGATAACGCCCACAGCCATGATGATCAGGCAGATGCCGAACACAGGGTAGATCTTACCGATGATGGCATCAATGGAGATAAAGGTTGCGATGAAGTAGTACGCCAGAATGATGATCAGCCAGAACAGGGTGGTGGTCAGCAGACCGGACATACCGCTGTTCTTGCACAGGGTAACGATCAGGCCTGCGGGGCCGACTGCGAACACGGTACCGACCATGATCAGCAGCACCACAGAGAACACACGCATGATGTTCTGCATCACGGGGCCCAGATAGCGGCCGGTGACCTCGGCGATGGAAGCGCCCTCATTGCGCTCGCTCATCATGCCGGAGAAGTAGTCATGTACGCCGCCGGCAAAGATGGTGCCGAAGGTGATCCACAGGAACACCACGGGACCCCACAGAGCACCCTGCAGTGCACCAAAGATGGGGCCCAGACCTGCAATGTTCAGCAGCTGGACGAGGAACAGCTTCCACTGGGGCATCACAACGTAGTCAACGCCATCGTTGATGCGCACAGCAGGAGTTTCGCGGTCGTCCGGTCCGAACGTGTTGTCCACGATCTTACCATAGACAAAGTAGCCGATGATAAGGAGCGCCAGACACAGTAAGAAACTAATCATACCAGAAACCTCCTTTTGAATTTCAGCCGCCGACAGCTTATGCCATACTGCGGCTATGACCGATCTCTGGCTTCATGTTAACACCTTTTTCATAATTGTGTTAATATTTTTTAGGTATGGTTCCTATATCAAAAAGTATATGGCCGCTTATTTTATTTGTTTGCGCAAACTTTTATTTTGTGGCGATAACACGTTTTAATTCGTCGTTTTGTTTCTTAAAAATTTTCTCCCGGGAACGGTCAAGCCCGCCCCCGCCAAACTTTGCGCCGCCTTTTTGTGCACTTTGCTTAATCGTCTGCGATTTTCTCCCCAAAACGTGGAATTTGGGACGAAAAAAGAGAAATCCGCCCCCTCTCGTGAAAACGCAATGTCGGGCAGCCCGCAGGCTGCCCGACATTGCTCTAATTAATTATAAATAATTCTTCCGCTGCAACAACGATGACCGCCGCCAGCGGCGGAAACAGGGAGGAGTTGTTGGGGCAGCGGCCAGCAAGACGCGCGTGCCGCCCAAGGCACGATGCGGATGCTGGGTGCCGCAACCCGGAAGACGCGGCGCGCATTTCAAATCTTCTTCCACCCGCTGTCCTTGATGGTGGCATCCGCCTGCTTGTGCAGCAGTTGCACAAACAGCTGCTCCTCCGGCTGCAAGGGCTCCCGCTCCGGGTACACCAGCACATCCCGCATCTGCTGCTTCTGCGCCGGGCAATTATGCAGTGCCAGATGGTACTGCTCCAGCGCACGCTGCGGCATGGGAGACGACCACATATAGGCCGTGGGCAGGTTTTGCAGAATGGAGAACTGGCTGCACCGCTCGTACACATGGATGCGGCGGTTGGGGTTCACCTCCCAGCGGGAAGCGGTGCTCTCGTCCCCGGGCAGATGGGTGTCGCCGTGCAGCACCTCGATGTAATCGTTCAGTTCGTCCAGCTCGCGCACCTGCCGCCGCGCCAGCGGGCTGTCCTGACTGGTGAGCAGCAGGTAGGAAAACTCCATGATAGGCTCCTGCCGCAGACCGTGGCGCTGACAGTAGCGCAGATAGTAGTCCTCGTCCTCGGCGGCATAGCGCAGCAGCGCTATGTGGTAGCCCTGCCGCAGCACAAAGTCCAAAGCTTCAATGGCACCGCTCTCCCGGATATGCACCCGCAGCTGCTCGTTGCGGGCAGCCTGCTGCAAAAAATCCACCGCCGCATAGGAGGCGTAGGTGGCATGGGTCAGCACCACCCGCAGCTCGGCGCAGCTGCGCTGCTGGTGCGCCTCCTGCTTCAGCTCGTCCACCTGCTGCAGCACCCGCTGCGCCTGCCGGATGAACCGTTTGCCCTGCTCGGTGGGGATCATACCCGTGGAGGAGCGCTCAAAGATGCGCAACCCGTATTCCTCTTCCAGGTTCTTCAGCGCCTTGCTCACATTGGGCTGCGCCGCGTACAGCTGCTTTGCCGCCGCCGACACCGACCCCCATTTCATGATGGCTACCAGATACCGCAGTTCCGTAATGTTCATGAGCTCCTCCGCGTGGTTTGCAGTCGTAACTGTATTGTAACAATTTCCCCGCGCCGCTGTCAAGCGGGGGAGAATAAACCCTCTCAGTCCGCTCCCCCTTGCACCAAAGCCCCCGGGTGCTATATAATAAGGAAAAACACAAAGGAGGGGCTGTACCATGCCGGAATACCGCGTGCTGCGCATTGACGAGCAGCTGTACGGCTGCGAGGAGCTGCCCGCCGGGCAGCCGGTGCTGTGCGATGTGACCCTGACCGATGCCGCCGGGGCTGCCAGCATCCTGCCCTACCCGGACAGGGAGCTGACATGTCTTGGCATCGACGAGGGAGACACCGTCTGTCTGCTGCCGGACGGCACCCTGCACAAGCTGTAAGGAGTAATTTTATGCACAATATCTATTTCACCCGCCACGGCGAGACGGTATGGAACGTGGAAAATAAGATCTGCGGCATGACCGACAGCCCGCTGACCGCCCGCGGGCAACAGCAGGCACGGCAGCTGGGCGAGCTTGTCCGGGACAGCGGCCTGCACATTGACGAAATTCTGTACTCTCCCCTCTCCCGCGCCGCCGACACCGCAAAAGCCATTGCCGCCGCTACCGGTCTGCCCGCCCGCTGCGAGCCCCGCCTGCGGGAGCAGTGCTTTGGCAAATACGAGGGCACGCCCCGGGACGGTGCGGAGTTCCGCATCTCCAAGACCCACTTTGCCGACCGCTATGACGGCGGCGAAAGCATGATGCAGCTGGCGCAGCGCATCTACAACCTGCTGGACGAATTGAAGGCGGACACCGGCAAGACCTACCTGCTGGTAGCGCACAACGGCATTGCCCGGGTGGTGCACTCCTATTTTTACGATATGACCAACGAGGAATACGCCGCTGCGGGCATCAAGAACTGCCAGCTGGTGGAGTATACCTTTGAATAACCAAAAAAGCCGCCGGGGCCCCGGCGGCTTTTTTGTTATGGCGCGTCAACCATGACGGTAATGGAATTTCTGGTCTTTTGTCACAAACATATACACGCTCACCGCCAGCGCGGCCAGCTCGGCGGCGGTGACAGCCAGCCACACGCCGTCAATGCCCCACAGGGCGGGCAGCAGGAGCAGCGCGGCAAGCTGGAACACCAGCGTGCGCAGAAAGGAGATGAGGGCGCTGGTCACGCCGTCCCCCAGCGCCGTGAAGAAGGAGGACGCATACACGTTGAAGCCCATGATGAGGAAGCTCAGCGCATACAGCCGGAAGGCGCGGCTGGTCAGCGCCAGCAGCTGGGTATCGTAGCCCACAAAGATACGTGCCACATAGGGAATAAGCACCATGGATACGGCGGTCATGCTCACAGCTACCACGGCGATGAGGCGCAGACTCTTTTGGTAGAGGTTATGCACCTCGGCGTGGTTGCGCGCGCCGTAATGGAAGCTGACGATGGGTGCGCTGCCCACGGCATAGCCCACGAACACCGCCACAAACAGGAAGGCTGCGTACATGATGACGCCGTAAGCCGCCACACCGTTTTCTCCGGCAAGCCGCAGCAGCTGGAAGTTATACAGGATATTGACCAGCGACATGGAAAGGTTGGTCATCAGCTCAGAAGAACCGTTGATACAGGCATCCCACAGCACGCGGCCGTAAAACTGTGTTCTGCACAGGTGCAGGCGGCTGGTATTGTGGTGGTCGATAAAGTAGAACACCGGAAGCACGCCGCCCACCAATTGGCTGATAAGGGTGGCAACGGCAGCGCCCTCCACGCCCCAGTGCAGCATACCCACCATTACCACGTCCAGCACCATGTTGGTGCAGCCTGCACCAACGGTGAACCAGAAGCCCAGAAGCGGCTTTTCGGCGGTGACGAAAAAGCTTTGGAACATATTCTGCAGCGCAAAGGGCGGCAGCGCCAGCATCAGGATGCGCCCGTAGCGCACGGCGTAGTCCAGCAGCTCGCCCTTTGCGCCCAGCAGCATGGCGACTGGGCGCAGGAGCAGGATGCCCAGCACGGCCAGCACACTGACCGAGATGAGCGCTGCCAGCAGAAACATGGTAAAATAGCGGTCGGCTTTTTTCTGGTCACCCTCGCCCAGCGTGATACCAACGATGGCGCTGCCGCCGGTGCCCAGCATAAAGCCGACAGTGCCCAGCAGCTGCGGCAGCGGCATGATGAGGTTGACCGCCGCAAAGGCCGTTTTGCCCACAAAGTTGGAAACGCACAGGCCGTCCACGATGCCGTAGACGGAGGTGAACAGCATGGTGCCGATGCAGGGCAGCACGAACCGCAGCAGGCGGGAATAGGTAAAATGATCGGACAATTGGATGGTTTCCTTTGGCATAGCTCCTCCTTTTTGAACTTCACATATGCAAAAAGGCCGGATAAGAACCATCGCTCCGGTGCGTTCCCTCTTCTGCTGCGGCACTACGGTGCCAACAGCCTCCGGGAAGCACGAACGATGACATCTTATCCGGCCCTTCAATTACGTTGAAACAGCCCTCCGATGAGCAAAAAACAGTATAGCAAAGTTTATTTTTGATGTCAAGTCCTGCTTTGCATCATTCCGCCGCAATGCGGACAAAGGGCGCGATGGCGTTGGCATCGCCGTGGCGGACGATGGAGTAGGTGATATCGCAGTAGGGCTGGATGGCGGTGCTCTTTTCCACGGTGGAGATGAGCAGCACCTGCAATTGCAGGCGGCGGAACAGTTCCATCATGGGGCGGATGCGGTCGCTGGTCATTTTACTGAACGCTTCGTCCAGCAGCACCAGACGGATGCTGTTTTCGCTCTTCTGGTAAATTTGCAGAAGGCTTGCGCAGATGGCCACATAGAAGGGTGCCTGATTCTCGCCGCCGGAGGAATCGCGGCTGACGCGGGACAGATACGCCTGCTGCCCGGTGACCTGATTGGTCACCTTGATATCGTAGTCCAGATAGGTGCGGTAGTCCACATAGTCCGAAAGGGTGGCACCGGCGGCGGTGCGTCCCTCCTGCCGGGCTCGGGTGTTCTCGTCCACATCCGCCATGATCTTTTCCATCAGCTCGTCCACCTGACGCTCGTAGGCGGGGTCGGCGGTGGCGGCAAGGTTGTCCAGAGAGTCGCCCTCGGTCATCTGCTGGTTGCCCTTGTCCACGATGACCTGATAGAACGCCGCCAGCTGCGGGTCGCGGCTGGGCTCCAGCTCAAAACGGTAGACTTCCTCGCCGTAGGTCAGCTGCTCCATGACCTTGTTCAGCTCCCGGAACTGCCGCCGGGCGTTGAAGATATCGTCCTTCATGCGGAACAGGATATCCTTGCGGAAGCGGTCCTTGCAGTCCCGCTGCGCCTGCTCCAGGCGGGCGGCGTAGCGCTCCAGGTCGATGCGCACAAGGCTCTCATGCTGGGCGCGGTACTGTTCCAGCCCGGCAAGCCCCAGAGGATAATCGCAGACGTAGCGCCGGTTGTATTCCCGCTGCGCCGGTTCCAGCGTGCTGTTCAGGTAGACAGTCAGGGCATCGTCCAGCTTGGCCTGTGCCTTTTCGGCAGCCTGCGCGGCGGCGCGGGGGGATTTATCCGGCCCGGTCAGCGCCTGCTGACGGCTGCGGGAGAGCGGCTCCACCAGCGGATGGGCGGCAAAAAAGCTCTCGGCGGCCTGTGCGCTCTTTTCGGCGGTGTCCACCGCCTTCTGCTGCTCCGCCTCGCAGGAGGAGATCTGTTTTTCGCATACGCGCAGGTCACCGCCGGTCTGCTCCACGGCGGTGCGGGCGGCTTCCCATGCGGCTTCGCGCACCTCTTCCTCTTTATACAGCTGTTGCAAAAGCGGATTCTCGCGGCACTCGGCCAGCTTTGCGGCCTGCTCGTCCACCGCCGCGCGGGCGGCGGTCAGGGCGGCGCGGGCGTCCCACAAGGCGGCAAGTTCTTCCAGCGTTGTGCCGCGCAAAAGGGTCTGGTACTGGCTGTATGCGGCTTTCAGGTTCTGCTCTGCCTGTGCGGCGGCGCGTACTTCTTCAGCAAGGGCGTTCATCTCCCCTGCCAGTGCCCCGGCGCGGGCGCGGCGGGCTTCCAGACCGATATAGCGCTGCGGGGTGCGCAGACGCTCCAACCGGAAGGGGTGGTGGCGCAAAAGATCCCGGGTGGCGCTGTCGAGATAGTTTTCCAGCGTGTCGGGGGTGTCGCAGCAGACGATGCGGCGCAGGATGGTGTCTGCGTACTGCGCGGCCAGCGGGTTTTCGCTGGTGACCTGTGCCGCCAGACTGTCGGCGGGGGCGGTGTCGGCGCGGCGATTGGCCTTGCGCAGACCCGGGGTGTCCAGCAGGCTGATGGGGCCAACCTTATCCTTCAGCGCCACAAAGGCGCTCTTTGCGGCGGCGTAGTGGGCGGGCGGCACAAGGATATCAAAGCGGCGGTCGCCCAGACAGGCTTCCACGCAGTCCTGCCAGCTCTCGTCCTCCACGTTCAGCAGCTCGCAGAAGATGCGGGCGTCCGGCTCCATGCCCCGGCTTTTCAGCTCGGCATTCACGGCGTCCCGCACCCGGGTGGCGGCGTCCCCGTGGGGGTACACCCATTTGCCACCGGATACGGCATCCAGCTCGGCGCGTTTCTCGGTCTGCTGCCGCTGCAGGGCGGCGGTGTGCTGCCGGGCGGCAAAATAGGCTTCTTCCAGCGGCTTTTCCTGTGCGGTCAGCCAGTCGGTCAGGGCGGGCAGGGTGTCAGGGGTCAGGTCTGCCAGCTTCTGCCCGGCGGCAAAACCGCTGCGGCGCAGCACCGCCAGCAGATTGCCGGTCTTTTCGGCGGCCTTTTCAGCGATGTCGGCGCGGCGGGCGGCGGCATCCAGTGCGGTCTGCCGGTGCGCCAGCTCCTCGTTGAGGGCGTCCAGTGCGCGGCCCTCGCCGCTGGCACCGGCGGCGCTGTGGGCGGTCAGGTAGGCGCGGCGGGCTTCCGCTTCGGCGGTCTTGGCCTCGGCGTAGCGGGTGCGCAGCGTTTCCTGCTGGCGGCGTCCGGCGTCTACCCGCTCCTGCCAGACGGCCTTTTCCCCGGCATCGGCAGCAGCCCGCGCCAGCAGGGCGGCACCCCGGTTCACAAGAGCTTCGGTCTGTTTTTCGGTGGCTTCGCGGCCATAGCGCACGATCTCGTCCAGCGCATCGGCGCGGGTCTGGGCTTCCGCCAGAACGGCGTGCAGGTTTTCCAGCTCCAAGCGGTCACCCTGCAAGGCTTCCAAGTCCAGTTCCGGCTGCGGGAGGATGTACTGGTACAGAAACTCCCGGAAATTCGGGATCTCGTCCATGCTGGTGCCCATCTGGAACACCTCGTTGAACTTTTTGCCCAGCGGGCTGGCTGCGCGCCCGATGCCCAGTGCGCGGCATATTCTGTCCCGCGCTTCGCTGGGGCTGCGGGTGTAGGAAAGCCGCCCTTCGGCGGGCTTGAAGTCCTCCTTGGCGCTGGGCGCACCGGTGCGCGGGTCGATGAAGGGCAGCTGCTCCAGCGTGATGCCGTCCTCGGAGATGTACCATGTCTGGTCACCGGGGTGCAGCTCCTGCATGGGGCCCTCGGACTCCACCCGCACCGCGATGACAAAGCTGGTGTGCTTTACGCTGTCCCAGAACTCTGCCCCGATATACGCCACGGTATGCCCCGGGCGGCGGTAGGCGTTTTCGCCGCGCTGCTTGGCGTGGACAGAGCCTTGCAGGGTGCGGCCGCTCTTCTTATTGCCCAGCGCATTGAAATTGCGGTTGGTGGTCAGGCAGTAGCGGATGGCGTCCAGAATGGTGGTCTTACCCACGGCGTTCACGCCGATCATATAGGTCAGGCGGGCGCAGTCGAAGGTGGTATTTTCAAAGTTGTGCCAGTTGATAAGTTTCAGGCGTTTGAGTTCGATCATGCTTCACCCTCCCCTGCTTCGGTGTCTGCCCCTTCCGGGCGCTCGTACAGACCAAGCTCGGTGCGGGTGCGGGCGCTCTCGGCGGCGGCATCCGCAAGATCGGCATCCGGCAGCGCCAGCAGCACCGTGGGAAATACCTCGATGCGGCTGTCCAGCCCGGAGAGCCGTCCCACCGGACGCGCCAGATTGTACCGGCGCAGGGTGCGCATGAGCTTTTCCAGCGTTTGCTGATCCAGCTTGCGGGGCAGATTCATCTTTTGCAGCTCTGCCTGCACCTCTTCCACCGTGACCAGCACCTCGTCCGCGCTGGCGGCAAGGCTTTCCCGCTTTTGCAGGTACAAAAGCCGCAGCACCAGCAGCAAAATGCTCTCGTACTTGAGCAGCCGCGCCTGACTGCCCTCGTGCTCGTTGACCAGCGCCGCCGCCTGCATGGGTGCGGGGTATAAAAGCACCGCGTAGCCCAAGGGTTTGAACACCGCCCGCACCTCGTTGAGGTGATCCTGAATATACAGATATTTTGCCCGCTGTTCCTCTACACAGCCCAGCACAAAGCAGTGGTTGAGCAGATAGTTTGCGGTTTCTTCCAGCAGATCAATGGTTGCCATCCGTGTTTACCTCCTTGCGGCGGGTCAGGACAAAATCCTGAAACCGGAAGCCGCCGCGCTCCACCCAGTTTCCGGTCAGGGTGATATCATACTCCCGGTGCGGCGACTGGGAATAGGTGTGCAGGCCGATGATGCCTGTAAAATCGTTCGGGTATTCCTCCACAAGGGTGGAGGCGTTCACCTGCGGGCGGGCAGCCAGTGCCTGCCGCGCCAGCAGCGCCACGTTTTCCTCGGTGACGGCAAGGCGGGCGTAGTCCAGCAGAAGCTGCTGCTCCTGCCGCAGCCGGTCGGGGTCAAGGGGCTCGGTGCGCACCGGGGCAAGAGGTGCTTCGGTGCGGGGCGCGGCGGGGGGATACAGCGGCTTTGCGCCGAACACTGCCGCCGGGTACAGGTGCAGCCGCGCTGCCACCGGGCCGTCGTCCGGCTCGAACAGCTGCTCCGGGCTGCGGATGTCCTCCGCATAGCGGCGCAGCAGAGCGGTGACGCTGCCCTGCGCCGAGCGGTCGCTCAGCAGCAAAAACTGTGCCCGCTGCACCGCCCGCTTGCGGTAGCGGATGTGGCTGGCGTCGATCTCCTTCATCAGGGTGCTCATCTCTTCCAGCGCATCCCGCTGCTGCTGGATGAGGGCACGCACCCGGGGTGCAGCTTCGCCGGGGGCGCAGCGCTCCACCCGGGCGTAATCCAGCGCTAAGCGCGGCAGCTGGTTCTGCTCGCAGTCGTCCAGTTCTTCTTCCAGATAGGCGCGGTAATTGAACAGGTTATCGCTGGTTTTAAAGCGATGGTACGCCGCTGCCACCACCTTTTCCTCGTACTGATCGAACAGTTCCAGCACCTCCTGCGGGGTGCGGTTATGGGTCAGGCGGTCGATGTAATGCCCGATGGAAGCGTTGAGGGCGCGCAGGGACTTGTTCAACGTCTCAAGGTCTGCCGCCACCTCCCGCAGCACGTTCTCGTAGGGGCTTTTTTCCTGTCCGATGCTGCCCAGCAGCTGCCACGCCTTGTACAGCTTGCCGGTGTAGGTGACCACCCGGGGGTTCAATATCTCTTCCAGCGCGTCCAGCAGCGGGGTGACCTCCGGCATAAAGGCAAGGGTGGGCTCACTTTCGTAGCTGCCGGGCTGCTCCTCCAGCCAGCCGGTGCGGCGCAGACGCAGCAGAAAGCCCACCGCCAGCGTGTGGGGGTCGCGGGTGGGCTGCTCGTCCTCATCGCCCGCACCATCGGCGTCCAGCGCCAGCGGCTTTGCCAGCGCGGCAAAATAATCCTCGGCGCGGGAGACGGCTTCGGCGCGGGAAATGCTGTAATCTGCCGTATGGCGGCACTCCTCCCAGAGCAGCAGCAAAAGCTCTGCATAAAACGCCCGGTTGGGTCCCGCCAGCGGGCGGAACAGCCGTGGGCTGACCAGTTCAAACAGCTGCATGGAAACGTCCTTTCTGTGTAAGTTCGATACCCTTTTATTGTACCACAGCGGGCGGGGTTTGTCACAAAAAGGCGAAAAAAAGCCCGCCGGGCAAGGCGGGACGATTTGGAATGCGCGCCGCGTGCGCTTTGCGCATAAGCAGCGGAAGAATTATTTTTATTTTCGGGATAGCGGAGCGTCTGCGGACGCTCCGCTATCCCATTTTCACGGGAGGGGTTCACGCAAAAAGCCCCGGGGAGCGGGGTGCTCCTCGGGGCGGGGTGGGGTTCAGTTCTACGGGGTGGTGTTGGTCAGCTCAAAGCCGATGGCAACATAGGTCTTGCCGCCGATGGTCTTTGCGCCGACCCCCAGCGCAGTAAGCTCCAGCGTCCGGCCGTTTTTTTTCTTCGCAGTCTCGATCTCCTGCTCCACAACATGATACAGGGTGCGGAGACTCATTTTGTCCGGCGTGATGTTCGGCGTGTTTGCGGCCTCGTAGAAAAGCGGCACATAGTTCTCTTTCGTGCTTTTGCGCACATCATAGCAGATCTGCACCAGCCGCACCGTGGTCTTACCATCGCCATCTGTTTTGTAGAGCGTCTCACCGGTCAGGCTGTCCGCGCCGTGTTTCTCCTCGATGTGCTCGATGGCCAGCCTCTTGATGTCGGCATCGTTTTCAAAGCTCGTCCCGAATGTCTTATTCAGCGCTTTCTGATAGGCTCTTTCCACCTTGGGATCAAACTCCGGGTTGCCGGGGTCGCTGTCGCTGCAGGCGGTGAACAGTGCCAGTGCCATGATACCGGCCAGCAGAACAGCCGCAAGACGCTTTAACTTTTTCATGCAATGCTCCTTTTATAAAATGCAGGGGACCCATGCGGATGCACAGGGCATTCTGTTTTCATTTTACAGCAGCACGGCGGCGTTCGTCAATGGCAAGTGTGCCTGTTTTTTGCCGGGATTTTTGGGCAGGGCGCAAAAAAGCCCCGGGCGGGGCAGGACGATTTGGAATGCGCGCCGCGTGTGCTTTGCGCATATTCAGCGGAAGAATTATTTTTATTTTCGGGATAGCGGAGCGTCTGCGGACGCTCCGC
>OLSG01002612.1_pt1 | contig 14827 bp, 12 predicted proteins | sample 1673041 | NCBI WGS metagenome assembly OLSG01 (sample SAMEA3136749, study PRJEB25190) | human gut metagenome | reverse complement strand
ATTTTCTTCGGCGACATGTGCGGCGAAGAAAATACTTCTCGGCCTGCAAACGTGCGCGCCGTCCGCCGGAGGCGGACGGCGCGTGCGCTGCAGTCAGGCCGCAACCCCCTTGTCAAAAAGTAATACTTTTTGACAGCCTTTTTGCGCCCGCCGGGGCAGCGGCCGGTCATGCGCTCTGCAGCTGCTCGAGCGCCTCGCGGTAGCGCAGCGTGACCCGGTCGCTCCACGCGCTCCAGCAGGCGATCGCCTCGGGCACGCATCCGTCCGTCAGTCCGTCAAGCACCGCGCGGTAGACCCTGCACAGCTCCTGCATATCGAGCGTGTAGGCCACCATGTAGTACGCCACGTGTGCAAGCTCGCGCGTCGAGCGCAGCATGACGCGAAAGATCATGTTGTCCGACTCGCGGAACATGCACACCAGAAACGCATTGAGCAGCTCCAGAAACGCCGCCTTGTCGCCGTCGGGCACGTAGGCGATGGCGTCCATCTGCGCGAGCAGACCGTACAGCTTTTGCATCTGCGCCGCGTCCGGGCGGCGCCCTACCCAGCAGAACCAGCCGAGCGCGACCATTTCGCGCAGCTCCATAAACGCGTCCACCAGCTCCGGATGCGGCGTGCCGCCGTGCGTCATGATGACCGCCAGCGTCTCCAGATTTGCCCGCTCCCAATAGGGTGCGACGTAGGTGGTATGGCGCGGCACGATCTCCAGAAAGCCGAGCCGCTCCAGCTCTTTCAGGGCAAGGTGTACGTTCGTCTTGCGCAGGTCGTACTGCGCGGCCAGTTCGCTCTCCGTGGGCAGCCGGTCGCCCGGATTGCGCTGCCCGCCGAGGATCTCCTTGAGCATGCGGTCGATGAACCGCTCCTGCTCTGTCCTGCTGTCCCTTTCATTTGCTTTCATAATGCTCTCTTCCCCCTTGAGACCATTGGTAATGCTACAGATTGTATTGCTTTTTCCGACAAATGTAAAGCGGTTCTAACAGTTTTTTAAATTATTTTCCACGACTGTACAAAAAACGGGACACTCACGACCGGAGCGCCCCGTTTTTCCGATGATTTGCGCCGGCTCAGAATGCAAAGCCCATGGTCAGCAGCACCTGCGCAAGGATGTACGTGCCCATGACGGCGAAGTTCTGCTTGGTCGGCTCGGCCTTCTTGATGAAGAGCATGTCGCACAGCACGCCGTCGGACGCGAGGAAGAACGACGCGCCGAGAAACGACGCGAGCTTGCCCCACGTGAACGCCGTCACCAGCGGCAGGAACACGCTGATACTCAGCGTGCAGAGCATGACCATGTACGCCAGCGCCAGCGGACGCAGGGCGCGCGGGATGCTCCTGCGGCTGCCCTTATAGACGACCACGATGCCCGCGGCATAGGCCGCGCACACGAGCACGATCCAGAACCAGCGCACATGCACGGCATAGGTCGTGTAGATGTGCACAAGGTAGCACACGTGGCCGAGGAAGAACGACGCCGTGCCGAGGGCAAAGAAATGCTTCTGCAGCGGCCGCAGCAGAAACAGATCGCCCAGGCAGCCGAACAGCAGGCCGGCGACCACCCAAAGCGACGGCGTGTTGGCAAAGGCGAGGTACGTCAGCGCGACGACCGGCATCAGCGCGACCTTCGTCGGCTTGCGCAGATCGTCATCGCCGCGCCAGCAGCTGATGAGGTGCACGACGGCGAGCGCCGCCAAAAACACCGGGAATAACCATTTCAATACGATCATCTCATTATCCATCCTATCTCTGATCGAAAAATTTCGAGATCCGCGCAAGTTTACACCCCGTTCATTGACACGGTCCCGTACAGTAATTATAATGGATGTGATACCTAGCCGTCAATGACTATTGACAGGATTTCGTCACATCCCGTGTGGAAAGGTGTCCGGCCATGCTCTATTATCTGATGCTTGTTCCCGCCGTGCTCAGCACTGCGGTGATTTATTTTTTGTCTCCCGCGCTCAGCTACTGGTGGCTGCTGCCCGTGCTGCTCGGCTGCTTCGTGGCGGCGAACCTTGTGTACGTGCTGCTGATGTTCGTGTGCTCGCTCTTTGCCGGGCCGAACAGGATGTATGACCGCATCAGCCCGTTTTACCTTGCGCTGACGCTGGCGCTCGACGGCTGGATCCTCGCGCTCTGCCGCATCAAGATCCACGTCGAGGGGCTCGAAAAGGTCCCGACGGATTCGGAGTTTCTCTTCGTGAGCAACCACCGCTCGAACTTTGACCCCATGGTGCAGTGGTGGGTGCTGCGGCGCTGGCCGCTGGCGTTCGTGTCCAAGCCGTCGAACATGCGCAAGTTCGTCATCGGCCCGTTCGTGCGCCGGTGCTGCTTTCTGCCGATCGACCGCGAAAACGCGCGCAACGCCCTGACCACCATCAACGCCGCCGCCAATCTCATCCGTGCGCACGTGTGCTCGTTCGCCATCTACCCCGAGGGCACGCGCAGCAAAAGCGGCAAGCTGCTGCCGTGGCACGCGGGCTCGCTCAAGATCGCGCAGAAGGCAAACGTCCCCATCGTGGTCGGCACGGTCGAGGGCACGGAGCGCATCGCGCGCAACGTCCCCTGGCGGCGCTCGCACGTGTATGTGCGCATCCGCGAGGTCATCCCCGCCGAGACGGTCAAGGCCACCACGACCAGCGCGCTCACGGAGGACATCTGCGGCAAAATGCGCGCCGCACTGGGAAAATAAAAAACGTCGCACCGAACACTCGTCCGCGAAATGCGGGCGGGTGTTTTTTCATTTCATTGGGCGCACAATGAAAGAAATGCACATGAAATTTTTACACATGTTAAGCTTTTTGATACATTTTTGCCAAAGGCCTTGAAAATGCCGGAAATGCACCGTATAATGCAGCTGTGTCCGGGCTCCCACCCCGGGCACGACCCCACAGAAATACCGGAATAGGAGGTTCATTTGCAATGATATCCCGCAAACACGCAACCAGAATTCTTGCCCTGCTGCTGGCCGTGCTGCTGTTCGGCCAACTCGCCGCATTCCAGCTGCCGGTCTCCGCCGCGAGTGCGGTGCCGGCCGGCCACGACGGCGCGGCCTACATCCCCGCCGGAGCAGACGTCAACGACCTGCTCAGCCAGACCCTGCTGAGCAATTATGACGAGGTCGGCAGCCAGCAATGGGAGTACCGCGCGACCAGCACCCTGTCGGACTACGCCGTCAAGTGGACGCCGGTCAACGGCTTTGACACCACCGGAAGCTTCTTCCGCGACCGCCTCAACGCGAGCTATCCCGCGCTCGACAGCGAATCGGCCGCACAGAGCTACGCCGTGCGCATGGAGGGGACGAGCACGGTCTACACGTTCACGAAGCTGGCTTCTCCCGCGGCAGACGCCGCAGCCCCGTCCGTGACGCCGGACGCCGCGCCGGGCACTGACCCCGCCGTGACGCCGGACACCGACACCGACACCGCACCGGATGCCGCGCTGAGCCCTGCGGCCGGCACGGCTGAGGACGACAGCGGCGCATACACGCTCAACATGACCTATACCGCCGACGGCAAGATCGACTTTGACGCGCTGCGCGCCGCCATCGTCGCCGCCGTCCTGCCCGGCACGGACGTCAATGATGTGACCGTGACCTATGAGACGAAGGCAACGTATTTTCCGAAAGTCACCACCTACGTGCAGCTCGAAGGCGGCTGGGAAACAGTCGGCCGCGTTCCGGTTCCGTATGAATTCCCGGCCATCACCGTCGGCACGTACAACGTCAAGCTCACCGCAAACGGCGAGGACACCATCGTCACCATGACGCTGAAAGACGCGCGCACGCAGGCGAAGATCGTGCTCAAGGAGGGCGTCTCCCTCAGCTACACGAAGGACGCCGCCGCCATGCGCACGCAGATCCTCAACAAGCTCATCGACTGGTCGCAGACCACCGTGAGCAAGGAGGCCGCCGCCGGGAGCATGGTCGTCGAGTACTACGGCACCGGCAGCAGCAAGCACGATCTCCTGACGCACGATGACTGGTATCCGGTCGAGGGCGGCACGGTGAAATTCGGCATCGACTACACCGCGCCGGGCATCGGCGCCGGTGAAAACCAGCAGATCCGCGCGAGCTTCCCGACCACGGCCGACTATCTCGGCTGCGACGCGGTCGAGGGTGCGCTCACGGTGAACAAGGCGTTCGTGCGCGTGCACGTCAAGTCCACCTCGATCTTCTATGACGAGAAGCCGACCACGCAGCAATACGTCACCACGAAGCCGGAGGGCGACTTCACCATCTTCAAGGTCTACAGCGGCGTGACCAGCAACGTCAAGGGCGCGATCTACCTGCAGCTGCCGGAGAGCATCCTCTCCCCGGAGGCACTGGAAAAGATCGACCCGGTCGTCAAGCTCCTCTGCGGCAAGACGCTCACGGACATCTTCAACGACGGCATGACCCTCGGCGAGCTGCGCGCGCTGCTGCAGCAGCTCGAAAAGCCGACGGATGACCTCGCCAAATTCCTGAAGCTCTTCAACATCGACATCTCCTCGTTCACGGAGCTGCTCAAGGTGATCAACAAGATCCCCGGCGTGTTTGACAGCACGCGCGTGGCCATCGGCTCGCCGAACCGCGCGGGCATGTACCTCGTGACGGCGATCACGTCCAACCCGAACTACAAGACCGGCGTCGGCACGGGCACGCTCGTCGTGAAGATGCGCGCCACCGGTGCAAGCCTGACCTGGGATAACGACCGGACGACCTACACCACCGGTGAGCTGGAAAGCAGCCCGCTTGGCGCCACGCTCATGCGCGGTGACACCCCCGCCCACAATCAGGACGGCGTGCACTACCGCTATGTCGGCACGACGGACACGCACAGGCTGTACATCAGCAGCAAGGCACCCACCGAGCCCGGCACGTACCGCCAGACCGCCTACATCCTCGGCGGCAACGATATGGCAAAGTCCATCTCCCGCAGCATCACGATCACGGCGGACTGAGCCGCAGCAACACGAAAGAATCGCCCGGAGCAGCAGCTCCGGGCGATTTTTGTCTCGATATGGGCTCAGTGGCTGTCGGCCATGCGGTAGCCGACACCGACCTCGGTGAAGATATACTGCGGCTCGACCGGGTTCGGCTCGATCTTGCGGCGGATGTTGGCCATGTGCACGCGCAGGAGCTTGTTGTCCCCGCCGACGCCGGGACCCCAGAGCTCTTTCATTATGGATTTATACGTGAGCACCTGCCCGGCGTGGCGGCCGAGCAAGGCGACGATCTTATACTCGTTCGGCGTCAGGTGCGTGTCCTCTCCGGCGAGATAGACGCGGTGCTTGTTGTAGTCCACGCACAGGTCGCCCACGCGGTACTCCCCCGTCATGGCCAGCGCGTCGCTCGTGCCGTCGGTGCGCGTGTGGCGCAGCGCCGTGCGGATGCGCGCCAGCAGCTCCACCGTGCCGAAGGGCTTGGTGAGGTAGTCGTCCGCCCCCATGTCGAGCGCGGCGGCCTTATCGAGCTCCGCGCTGCGCGCCGAGATGACGATGATCGGCATGCGGCTCCACGAACGGACGGAGCGGATGATCTCGCTGCCGTCCATATCCGGCAGGCCGAGATCCAGCAGCAGCAGATCCGGGCAGTGCGAGGCGATCATCTCCAGCGCCGTCTTGCCGTCGGTCGCAAGCATGGGCTCGTAATCGTGGCCGCGCAGCGCCGCCTGCAGATATTTGCTGATGCCGGGATCGTCCTCGACGATGATGATTTTGTTGCGGATCATGTGTGTCCCTCCTCCGCCGGCAGCCAGAAGCGAAATTCCGCGCCGCCGCCGACTCGATTTCTTGCATAGATCTCCCCGCCATGCGCGCGTACGATCGCGCGGCAGACGCTCAGGCCGATGCCCATGTGCCGGCTGCGGTCGGACGCTTCCACCGCGCCGAGCGGCAGATAGCCGTCAAAGAGCACGCCGAGCAGCTGCGGCGGGATGCCGTCGCCGTTGTCCGCCACGGTCAGCCAGACGCGGCTGCCCTCGTCGCGGATCTCGATGAAGATCTCCGTCGCCGACGGGCTGTGCCGGGCGACGTTTTCCAGCAGGTTCAGCAGCACCTGCTCAATGAGCGTGGCGTCCATCGGCACGAGCAGGATCTCCTCCGGCTTCGTGACCGCGATGGGGATGTCCGTGGCGCAGTTTTTGCGAAAGCGCCGGATGGCGCTGCCGACGATCTCCTCGACGACCTCGTCCGACTTCTCGATGACGACGCCCTCCTCGCTGAAGCGCGTGACGGACAGGATGTTCTCCGACAGGTGCAGCAGCCACTGCGCGTTCTGGCGAATCTCCTCGACCATGCCGCGCCCCTCGTCCGAGAGCGTTTCGCCCTCCTCGACCGTTGCACTCAGGCCCATGATCGCCGCGAGCGGCGTGCGGATATCGTGCGAGACGCTGCGCAGAAGATTGGCGCGCATACGGTCCTTTTCCGCCTCGTAGCGCAGCTGCTCCTGCCGCTTGATCTGCGTGGTGAGGGTGCTCACGAGCACGCTCACGACCAGCATGACCGCAAACGTCAGCGGGTAGCCGTCGATGGAGAGATTGAACTCATGAAACGGGTAGGTGAACAGATAGTTCACGCCCACCACGCCGACCGCCGCCGCCAGCACACCGGGCAGATAGCCGTTGGTAAAGCGCGAGATGAGCACCACCGCCAGAATGAACACCGACGTGGCAAACGGATTGTTGTCGTCATAGCACGCCGACAGCAGCATACAGATGCCGACCGCGCCGCCCATGACAAGAATGAAAACGCCCAGATCGCGCAGCCACTGCGGCGCGCGTTTGCTCGCTCTTTGCATAAGCACCCCTCTTTGTCCCTCTCGTTATCTGGTCTCCGCTCCCACGTTCAGCATAGCACAATGTGCGCCTGCGCGCGACTGTCTTTGCAGCGCAGCGCCGATTTCTTTCCGCCTTCTTAACGACAGCGTGCCGTTTTTGCCGCGTCTTTCCGGAAACTTAGCGCGGGTTCATCTTATAATGAAGTAACTTCAAGGTAAGTCACTTTGTTGCCCCGGCCGGACACCGGCCGGAGCTTTCGGGGGAAAGGAGGCAGACACATGATCTTTGCAGCAGTCGGCGGTGGTATGATCCTTGCCTGCGGTGGATTTGTGTGGTACATCCTCAAGCGCTGATGCGCCCGCGCGTCGAGAGAGACCATGAGAGAGCACAGTGACCGCACAGTCACAAAAAAGCCAGCCGGAACGGTTTCCGGCTGGCTTTTTTTCGTTTTCAGCGGACGATCGCCTTTGTGCACAGCCAGTCGCACCAGTCCAGATCGTACTTTGCGTAGACATGGGTGCTGTCGCCGCTGGCATCGGCGCGCAGGTTGCCGTTTTCGTCGTCGAACACCTCGTTGATGTCGATGTAGAAGATGTCCTTCCCGTCGGCCAGCGCGGCAAGCTTCTCATTGAGGCGGTTGATGCGGGGGTTATTGAACGTCGCGTCCGTGCTCGAGCGCGACGGGCCGACGTGCAGGTTCGCCTCGACATAGACGATGGCGTTCGGCTGCGCGGCGCGCACGGCGTCGATCAGCGACGAGAACTTCGCCGTGATGTCATCCAGATCGTTGCCGAGCTCGTTGATGCCGAGCATGATGTAGACCTTGCCGAAGGTCTTCTGGCTCAAAAGCTGCGGCAGCGTGACCGTGCCGACGTTTTTCACGGCGACGGCCTTCGTCTGCGCGACATAGACATTGAGGCCGACGTCGGCGAAATAGGTCGCGTTTTTCAGGTTGCCGTATTCGGCGATGCCGACGGTGCGCGAGTCGCCGATGAAGAGCGCGTCGTCAAAATACGACGCGTCCACGGTCGTAAACTGCAGCGGGGTCGGCTCGGGCGTGGGCGTGGGCTCGGCCGTGGTCTCCGGCGTAGGAGTGACGGCGGCGGTCGGTTCCTTGCCGGTGTCGCTGCGGTCGATCAAGCCGCGGATGAGAAACGGCGCCGCCGCGAGCGCGGCCACCAGCAGCAGGATGAGGAAATGTTGCGGTTTGATGCGTTTCATGTGTCTACGCTCCTTAGAATCGGAAGTACATAAAGGGGTCGTTCATGCCCTTGCTCAGGCAGTACAGGCACAGCCAGAACAGCACGGCCAGAATGACCGCGCCGACCCACGTGCTCTTGACCCGCCGGTACAGATACGCCGGCAGCGACGTCGAGCACAGCAGACCGAGGATGAGGAACACGCCGTAGGTCTTGCCGTATTTGAGGAAATCGAGCGGGTAGGCCGCCGCCGTGCGCGAAAACAGCGGGAACAGGCGACCGAAATACGCACCCAGCTGCCCGAAGTCCGACACGGAGAACACCGCCCACGACACCGGGATGAGCACGAGCATATACAGGTGCCCGAGTATCGGCCAGCGGTCGAGATACTTCTTGAGCCAGAGCTTTTCCACGACCAGCACCGCGAACAGCCCCAGGCCCCAGAGCAGGAAGTTCAGGTGCGCGCCGTGCCAGAGGCCGGTCGCAAGCCAGACGACGAGGAGGTTGAAGATCATGCGCTTGCGGCTGCAGTGGCTGCCGCCGAGCGGGATATACAGATACTCGCGGAACCACGTGCCGAGCGTGATGTGCCAGCGGCGCCAGAACTCCGTCATGCTCAGCGCCAGATACGGGCAGCGGAAGTTCTCCGGGATGTGGAAGCCCAGCATCCGGCCGATGCCGATGGCCATGAGCGAATAGCCCCAGAAGTCAAAATAGAGCTGGAACGAATACGCGAACGCGGCCATCCACGCAAGCGGCGTCGAGAGGCTCTCGAAGCCGATGGTGGTCACATCTCTCCAGAGGCCGCCGAGCTGGTTGGCAAGCAAAACCTTGAGCGCCATGCCGAACACGAACAGCTTGAGCCCGTCGACCGCCTGACGCAGCGACACATTACGCGCGCCGAACTCCGGCTGCAGCTCCGTATAGCTCGCGATCGGGCCGGAGACCAGCTTCGGGAACATGGTCAGGTACGTGCCGAACGTGAGCAGTGAGCGCTCCGGTGCGACCGTGCCGCGGTAGACGTCCATGAGATAGCCCACCGCCGAAAACGTGTAGAAGCTGATGCCGACCGGCAGCGCCCAGCGCAGCAGCGGGATCGCCGCCTTGCCGCCGGACACGAGCCCGAGCGCACCGTTGACGCCGGTGAGCACGAAGTTGAGATATTTAAATAGGAACAGCCACAGGAAATTGTAGCAGATGCCGAGGATGAGCCACAGCTTCGCGCGCGGCTTGTCGCGCACGATGGCCAGACCCAGCCCGTAGTTGACCAGCACCGATGCGGCCAGCAGCGCAAAATACGCCCACTGACCATCCAGCCCGATGATATAAAACACACTGCTCCCCGCCAGCAGCACGGCATTGCGTGCGCCGGCCGGCCGCGACGGTGTCAGATAGTACACCAGCAAAAACGCCGGGAAGAAGCAAAACAAAAACGACAGGCTGCTGAAAACCACGGACCTTTTCCTCCTGAACCACAAAACAGAGCATCAAATTTACATAACAAATTCGCATGGAAAGGGTATCATACTTTTTGGAATTTGTGTGCGTTTTCGGGCAAAAAAACTGCACAAACTTTCCGGTCGAATTTTGGTAGTTTTCGTGGTAGTTGCCGCGCGGACGGAAATTCTGTCCGGCGGAAGAAAAAATCTCCGGCGCCGGTACGCGACCGGCGCCGGAGCGGCAGAATATTCGGATGTTTTTGCGTGCAGACGCGCCCGTCAGCTCAGCAGCACCTCGTCGGATTCGACCTGCATGCCCGCGACCTCGGCGAACTTGTCGAGCAGGTCGCGCTTGGTCAGGTGCTGCTTTTCCTCGCCCTCGATGTCGAGGATGATGTGCCCCTCGTTCATCATGATGAGGCGGTTGCCGTGCACGATGGCGTCTTTCATGTTGTGGGTGATCATCATGGCGGTCAGCTCGTTTTCGCGCACGATGCGGTCCGACAGCTCGAGCACCTTGGCCGCCGTTGCAGGGTCGAGCGCCGCGGTGTGCTCGTCGAGCAGCAGCAGCTTCGGCTTTTGCAGGGAGGCCATGAGCAGCGTCAGCGCCTGACGCTGGCCGCCGGAGAGCAGGCCGACCTTCGCCGTCATGCGATCCTCAAGCCCGAGGCCGAGGGTCTTGAGCCGCTCGTGATATTCCTCGCGCTCGGCCTTCGTGACGCCCCAGCGCAGGGTGCGCTTTTTGCCGCGGCGCGCGGCGAGGGCGAGGTTTTCCTCGATCTGCATATTTGCGGCCGTGCCCATCATGGGGTCCTGGAACACGCGGCCGATGTACTGCGCGCGGCGAAACTCCGGCATGGCGGTCACGTCCACGCCGTCGAGGATGATGCGCCCGTCATCCACCGGCCAGACGCCCGCGACGGCGTTGAGCATGGTGGATTTTCCGGCGCCGTTGCCGCCGATGACGGTCACGAAATCGCCCGGCTTCAGGTGCAGCGACAGCCCGTCGAGCGCCCGCTTTTCGTTGATCGTGCCGGGGTTGAAGGTCTTGGAGATATGGTCCAGTGTCAGCATATCACTTGCCTCCCTTCTTCAGACGGTGGAACGAGCTCTTGGCCTGCCCCTTGAGATACGGCACGGCCAGAAACGCCGCCACGATCACAGCCGTGAAGAGCTTGAGATCGTTCGGGTCGAGCTTGAGCCAGAGGATGAGCACCATGACGAGGTAATACACGATGCCGCCGAGCACGACAAAGCCCAGACGCACCGAGAAGTTGCAGCCCTTGCGGAAGAAGGCATCGCACAGCACCTCGCCGATGATGACGGCGGCGAGGCCGATGACGATCGCGCCGCGGCCCATGTTGATGTCGGCAAAGCCCTGATACTGCGCCATCAGGCCGCCGGAGAGCGCGACCATGCCGTTGGAGAGCGACAGGCCGAGCACCTTCATGGCGTCGATGTTGATGCCCTGCGCGCGGCTCATGGCGGGGTTGGCGCCGGTGGAGCGGATGGCGCTGCCCTGCTCGGTGCCGAAGTACCAGTACAGCAGCGCGATGAGCACCGCCGCGAGCAGCAGTCCCTTCCAGATCGCGCCGGGCACGCTGCGCAGCGTCAGAAACAGGTCGTACTTATCCGGGTTGACGGGGGTGTTGGCCTTCATGCTCATAATGCGCAGGTTGATCGAGTAGAGCGCAAACTGCGTCAGGATGCCGGCGAGGATGGCCGGGATGCCGAGCTTCGTGTGCAGCAGGCCGGTCACAAGGCCCGCGAGCAGGCCCGCAGCCACGGCGACCAGCAGCGCCGCCCATGCCGGCCAGCCCGCGACGATGAGCACGACCGTCACGGCGCCGCCGGTTGTGAACGACCCGTCGACCGTCAGATCGGCGACGTCGAGCAGGCGGAACGTGATGTACACGCCCAGCGCCATGATGCCCCAGATGATGCCCTGGGCAACGCCGCCGGGCAGACGCGAAACCAGATTCGGCAGGCTCAGGGACGCAAGAACCAGTGAATTCATATCATTACCTCATAGTGTGGAGTATCCCTGCCGCAGAAACTGCGGCAGGGAGCCGGGAATCGTGTTGAAAATCAGCCGATGGCCTCGTAGTCGCTCGGGATGGTGACGTTGTAGAGGCTGGCCATCTCGGGATTGTACTTCTTGACCGGGTTCGGGTAGTACTCGATGGCCATGGTGGAGATGTCGGCCTCGCCCTTGAGGATCTTCACAGCCATCTCGCCGGTGGTGCGGCCGAGCTCGTAGTAGTCGATGGACAGCGTCGCAACGCCGCAGCCCTTGCAGATGCCCTCCTCGCCGGCGACGATGGGCTTCGTGGCAGCGCCCTTGATGGCCTCGGCGCAGGAGGCGGCGGTGTTGTCGGTCGGGACGTAGAGGACGTCGTTGGCATCGCACGCGGCAGCGGTGACGGAGACGACGTCGTTCGTGTCGGCGAACTTGTAGACGTTCACGGTGCAGCCGGACTTCTCAAGCGCAGCCTTGACGACGTCCGCCTGGTAGACGGAGTTCGCCTCGCCGGAGCAGTAGATGATGCCGACGTTCTTGGCATCCGGGAACAGCTCCGTGAGCATGGCCGCCTGCTGATCGAGCGGGGCCAGGTCAGACGTGCCGGAGATGTTGCCGCCGACGGTGCCGCTGAAGTTATCAATGCCGAGCGCAACGCCGTACTCCGTGACGGCCGTGCCGAGGATCGGGATGTCCTTCGTGGCGGCGGCCGCAGCCTCCAGGGCGCCGGTCGCGTTGGCAAGGATCAGATCCACGCCGCTGGACACGAAGCCGTTGCAGATGGTGGCGCAGGTGGCGCTGTCACCGGCGGCGTTCTGCTCGTCGAAGGTGACGTTGTCGGCGCCGAGCGCGTCGGTGATCGCATCGCGGAAGCCCTTGGTGGCCGCATCGAGCGCGTCGTGCTGCACAAGCTGGCAGATGCCGACGGTGTAGTGCTTATTCTCGGCCTTGTCGCCGCTGCCGCCGCAGGCGGCCAGCGACAGCACCATGACCACGGCGCAGAGCAGAGCAGTGAGTTTTTTGATGTTCATTGTTTTTCCTCCTTAAAGCGTTTCCGGCAATGAAAAAAGCCACACAGTCGTCTGTGCAGCCTTGTCAAAACCGGACCGGGAAGTCTCAGATGGTTCTGGTATGATCGCAGCACAAACGACTATTACCCTCGATAAAGTAATAGTAGGAATATGCGCTTGCAAATCGGACCAGACGCATGATTGCGGCCTCCTGTAGTGAAGATGTGCCTACTTTAGCGCTTTTAGCTGCTGAAGTCAAGCGCATTTGGCAAAAAACTTCACTTTTAGCATTTCGCACAATTTCCAAACGCGCTCTCCGCTTCGTTTTCGGCGTTTTGTTTCTCCCGGGCGCAGCATTGACGCTCTCCGGCCGGTGTGCTATATTAAGAACAGAATTTTTGCCCGGAAGGAGGCGCGCCATGAAAACACCGCAGGAGCTGCTGCATCAGGCGCTGGAGGTGGGCGAATGCCTGCTGCCGGACGCACCGCCCGGCGGACGCAGCGCGCACCCGACCGTGTTCGTGCACGGGCTGCTGGGCTGGGGCGCGCAGGATGCGCTCTACCGCGCCGTGCCCTACTGGGGACTCGCGGCGGGCGACGTGCTCGGCTATCTCAACCGCTGCGGATACGACTGCCGCGCGGCCTCGGTCGGCATCATCTCGAGCGCGTGGGACCGCGCGTGCGAGCTCTATGCCGCGCTCACCGGCGGCAGGGCCGACTACGGCATCGCGCACGCGCAGCACTTCGGTCACGCGCGCTTCGGCACGGCATATCCCGCGCCGCTTGTGCCCGGCTGGGGCGCGGACAAGCCCGTCGATCTCGTCGGGCACAGCTTCGGCGGCGCGACGACACGCCTGTTTCTCGAGCTGATGGCAAACGGCAGCGCCGAGGAAGTCGCAGCGGCCAAGGCCGCCGGCACCGCACCAAGCCCGCTGTTCACCGGCGGCAAGAGCAGCTGGGTGCACTCCATGACCGAGGTCGCAGCGCCGCACAACGGCACGACCTTCATCGAGTCCAACGGCACGATCATGGACGTGTCCACGAACCTGGCCGAGACGCTCGCCAAGGGCTTCGGCATCACGGAGCTCAAGAACCTGCTCGACTTCCAGCTGGAGCAGTTCGGCATCTACAAAAGCCCCGATGAGACCGTGCTTGAGACGCTGCAGCGCGTGTTCAGCACCGACTTCCTGTCGCACAACGACAACGCTTTCCTCGACCTGACGATCGACAAGTCGCTCGAGATCAACGACGGCATCGGCATCGAGCCGAACGTCTACTACTTCTCCTACGCCGGCAACCAGACCGTGCAGGACCCGGTCTCCGGCAACTACATCCCGTCGGCCAGGATGTGGACGCTGTTCTACCCCGGCGCATACAACATGGGCAAATATTATGACAAGTACACCGCCGGCGGCTTCTACATCGACAAGAGCTGGCGCCCGAACGACGGCATGGTCAATACTGTCTCCGCCTTCTACCCCATCCACAGCGACGGCACCTGCCTGACGAAGGACGGCAAGCAGGGCTGGACGAATTACGACGGCTACTCCAACATCAATTTCCAGCCCGGCATCTGGTACGTCATGCCCGTGCAGTCGTTTGACCACATCCAGTTCGTCGGCGGCATGCTCAACGGCAGCCTCGTCAAGACGCGCGCACTCTACCGCGGCATCATGGAGGACATCTACAGCACCTATACCACCGCGGCGACCGGTACCGCCTTCCCGTTCACGGACGTGGCCGAGTCGCGCTGGAGCTACCCGTATATCAAGGAGCTGTATGACGCCGGTGTCGTCAGCGGCACGAGCGCTACGACCTTCTCCCCCGCCGCAAACGTGACGCGTGCACAGTTTGTGACCATGCTCGCCGGGCTCGCCGGTGCGGACGTGTCGAACTGCCCGGCCACGCCGTTTCGCGATGTGCCGGAAGGCGCGTGGTACGCGCCCTACGTCAACTGGGCGCTCGCCAACGGCATCGTCAGCGGCACGAGTGCCGTGACCTTCTCGCCCGACGCCAGCATCACGCGGCAGGACATGGCCGTGATGCTCTACAGCTACACGCAGCGCTTCCAGGTGCATCTGCAGCAGCAGCCGGTCAAGCCCTTCACGGATGCGGGCAGCATTGCAGCCTATGCTCAGATCGCCGTGCAGACGCTGCAGCGCGCCGGTGTCATCAGCGGCATGCCCGACGGCAGCTTCCAGCCGTACGGAACCGCTACCCGCGAACAGGCCTGCACCATGCTGTGCATGCTGTAATGCACAAAACAGTCAAAACGTCCTCCGGGGTACCCGGGGGACGTTTTTAAGACTGTCAAAAAGTAATACTTTTTGACAAGGGGATTTGCGGCCTGACTGCAGCGCACGCGCTGTCCGCCTTTGACGGGCAGCGCGCACGTTTGCAGGCC
>OLSG01002602.1_pt1 | contig 14885 bp, 9 predicted proteins | sample 1673041 | NCBI WGS metagenome assembly OLSG01 (sample SAMEA3136749, study PRJEB25190) | human gut metagenome | reverse complement strand
TTCAAATACGGAGTTCCGCCTCACGCCGGACTGGCTTACGGACTGGACCGTCTCGTTATGCTGATGGCAAAAGAGGACAGCATCCGCGACGTCATCGCATTCCCGAAGGTAAAAGATGCTTCCTGTCTGATGACCGAGGCTCCGTCACCGGTTGACGCAGTACAGCTGGAAGAGCTTGGTCTTGAGGTTGAGCCGCAGGCTGAGGAAGAGACAACAGAAGAGTAAAGAAAATTTTGTAATTTACAGGACAGACAATTTTGCAGAAGTGCAGCGTTGTCTGTCCTTTTTTAGGTTTCACTCGATCGGTGTAAAGAAAAACTTAAGAAATTCTTCCACGTCTTCCCCGTTGTTTTGCTGGAAAAAAGTGCTACAATATGGTTTGTAAGAAAGATACGGAAACATCCACAGCAAGTGGAACACATAGAGAAAAAGACAAGGAGGGATCACGATGTTAGTTACATTAGTCATGCTGGCAACCTGTTTTGGTCTGCTTTGCGGAATTGGAATTTTATTTGGGATCGTCGGACTGCTGCTGAAATTTGGAGGAAAAGTCCTCGGCGCATGCGCCACTATTCTTCTCCCGATCGGCGTGATCTGGCTTGGATTTAAAATCGTGTTCGCCGTCGTTCCGCTTCTGTTCAAACTGGTCTGTGCAGCGCTGATCTGTTATCTCGTATACCGCATTCTGCGGGAGATGAAACTTGTAGCATAAAAAATAAAATCTAACAGATTCGAAAGAAAACCTGCTTTCCGTCATAAACACGGAGGCAGGTTTTTAATGACAAAAACAAAAATCTATTTTCAGAAAAAGCCAGTATTTGCTAAAAAAAGAGTAAGGAAAAAGTAAGAAAACAAAAAACAAAATGTGATACGATAGAACTAACTTGGGAAAGCAGAAAATTAATTTGTAAAATAGAAAAGTGGGAGGAAGCATATGAAGAAAAAAGTAATCGCGATTGTGTGTGCAGTCGCAGTGCTGGCGGCAGCCGGAGGGGGAGTGACATGGCATTTCCTTGGAAACGGTACAAAAGAGGACGATAACGTCGTCTATGTCAATACTGTAAAAGCCCTGACCAATCTGGGAACTGGAAATGGAATGGAAAACCGCTATGCCGGTGTTGTGGAGTCGGAAAATACCTGGAAGGTAGAGAAAAACAGCGAGAAAAAGGTAAAGGAAGTTTATGTGGAAGTCGGTCAGGAGGTTCAGGTCGGAACACCGCTGTTCTCCTACGATACCGAGAAATTCCAGAGTGACCTCGAGCAGGCGCAGCTGGATCTGGAACGCATAAACAATGAACTTTCAAGTATGAATACCAATATCAACCAGCTTTACAAAGACAAAAAGCAGGCATCAAAAGACCAGCAGGCAAGCATCACACTGGAAATTCAGGAAGCGGAGCTGGATTTAAAGAAAAAAGAATATGAAGGAAAATCAAAACAGGCGGAGATTGATAAATTAAACGATAACATCACCAATGCGACCGTGATCAGCGAAATCGCCGGTGTTGTAAAATCAATCAACAACGATGACAGCAGCGCCGGCGCTTACTCCGGTGACAGCTCCGACAATTCCTTCCTGACCGTTCTTGCAACGGGAAATTTCCGTGTAAAAGGCCAGATCAATGAACAGAATATGAGCGACGGTTCGATTACCGAAGGAAGCCAGGTGATCGTGCATTCTCGTGTAGATGAGAATCAGACCTGGACTGGAACCGTGACAAAGATTGATCGGGAAAATGCACGGACAGGAAGCAATAACGTTTACAGCAGTTCGGGAGACGGTATGACGCAGTCAAGCAACTATCCGTTTTATGTACAGCTCGATGGAACAAATGGCCTGATGCTCGGCCAGCACGTTTACGTAGAGCCGGATGTCGGCCAGCAGGAAGTCAAAACAGGAATCTGGCTGTCTGACTCCTTTATCAACGATGTCGACAGCAATCCTTACGTCTGGGCCGATAATGGAAAAGGCAAACTGGAAAAACGAAGCGTAACCCTTGGAACACACGATGAAAATATGATGGAATATCAGATCACCGACGGCCTTGCAGAAGATGATGCAATCACCTTCCCGGAGGACGGTCTGGAAGAAGGGATGAAGACCGTAGTCAGCACCGACGGATCACTGGGACAGAGCAATCCGGCCGGCGGCAAGGATGACGGAATGGTGGATGACGGTATGCTTGACAACGACGATGGAATGGTCGACGACGGTATGACGCAGGATGAAAACGGCATGGTTGACAATACCATGGACGGCGCAGAGTACAGCGGTGAGGAAGATACAACGAACGTGATCGGCGGCGCCGACAATGGTAAGGCAGAACCGGCAGACACACAGGAAGCCGGATCAGCAGATGACGGGGAGGTGCAGCCGTGATTCTGGAATTAGAGAATATCTGTAAAGAATATATGCAGGGCAAAATCCCGGTTCCGGTTCTGAAAAACATCAACTTCTCCATGGAAGAAGGCGAGTACGTTGCGATCATGGGTCCTTCCGGTTCCGGAAAAACAACACTGATGAATATTGTCGGCTGCCTCGACCAGGCGACGAGCGGACGGTTGATCCTCGACGGACAGGATATCAGCAAATGCAGTGACAATCAGATGTCGGACATCCGCCTGCAGAAAATCGGCTTTGTCTTCCAGAACTTCCAACTCCTTGCAAGACAGAGCGCAATGGAAAATGTATGCCTGCCGTTGACGTACGCGGGCGTGCCGAAAAAAGAGAGAAGAGAGCGGGCAGCGATTGCCCTCGAGCGGGTGGGGCTCGGCGACCGTATGAGTTTCAAACCGACCCAGCTCTCCGGCGGACAGAAACAGCGTGTGGCGATTGCAAGAGCGATTGTCAACCATCCGAAAATTCTGCTGGCTGATGAGCCGACCGGAGCGCTCGACTCCCATTCCGGCGAGCAGGTCATGGAGCTGTTCCAGAGCCTGAACGACGAGGGCGTCAGCATCTTGATGATTACACATGACGCGGAGATCGCATCGATGGCACAGCGCACCGTGGAGATCCGCGACGGAATGATGAAATCGAAGGAGGTGGCCGAAACATGAAAAAAGGAAAAGCAGCAAAGAAAGCCGCGATTGCAGTTGTGACCGCAGTTGCCGTGGGCGGTGTCAGTGTCGGCGGTTATTACGGCATCCGCCAGGCGCAGAAGACGACCGTAAAAGTGTATCCGGTCAGTGACTTTACGAGTGGTTACTGGGGAGACAGCATGAACATGGAAGGCCAGATCACCTCGACGGCTTCCCAGAACATCTATCTTTCCGACAGCCAGACCATTTCCCAGGTTCTCGTCAAAGAGGGCGATGTGGTAAATGCCGGAGACACGCTGATGACATACGATACCAGCATGATCGAGCTGGATCTGGAAACGCAGCAGTTACAGCTTGCACAGACAAAGCTGAAAATCCAGCAGAGTGAAAAAGAACTGGAAAAGCTGAAAAAGACAAAACCGGTATCGGATACGCCGCTGAATCCGGTGGAGCCGGATTTCCCGGATTTCCCGGATTTTCCAGATGAACCCATCGATCCGGATTTCCCGGACGAACCGATTCCGACCCCAGAACCGGAGCCGACGTACGAGGATGCTGTTCTGTACAGCAGTACGAATAAGCTTGTATTTGGTTCCAAACCATACAAAGGAGAAGGAACGCAGGAAGACCCATACACCTATCTCTGCGCACCGGGAACAGTCCTGACAGGCGGATTCCTGAATCAGATGGCAGGATACGCGGATGAAAAGGGAACGAAAAAAGAAGAGGACAGCGAAGGATACTGGTTTCGCCTGGAGATTCATGAGGAAAACAAAGCCGCAGAGGCGCTGGAAACCGTGTGGGAGCAGGATGGAACGAAGATTGCGAAAGCATACGAGACTTCGTATGAAGCAGTCCTGAGTCTGAAAGAATCCGAATCGGCGGATGCACCGGAAATAAAAATCACCACGCCGCTTGCCAACACAGAGGTGGCAGAGGGCGGCGAGCTGAAGCTGAAAATCGGAATCAATGAGAAGAAAGATACCGAAGAGAAGCCGGATGAGAAAGCCGACGATAAAACGGATGATAGAACCGAGAGTCCGTCCGAGGACGATGTGACACAGCCGGGTGAAGCCGGAAATGGAAGCGGTGAGGCAGACGATTCCACGGAAAACACCGAAACGGATGGCACTTACACATACGTCTGGAAACACAACGGAAAGACAATCGACGGAGATTTTAAGGATACTTACACAAAAGAAAACATCACAAAAGAGGATGCCGGAATCTATACAGTAGAAGTGACAGCGAAAAATGACAAGGGTACTTCCATGGCAGTCAGCACTGCAAATGTGGCGGTAAAAGAAGGAACGATTACCCCGACACCAAGTGTAACTCCGACCCCGAGCGTTACGCCGGGACCGAGTGTAACTCCAGAGCCGACCGTCAGCCCGGAACCAAGTACAACACCGATTCCGACCACAGAGCCGGTTCCAACAGAAACTCCGGTGCCGAGCGAGACCCCAGTTCCGACGGAAACGCCGACGCCGACCGAAGCCCCGGCAGAACCGGAAGCGGAACCGCAGAGCGAAGATGTGCCGGAAGCAGTGCAGACGACAGCAAAAACCGTATTCTACGGTGAAAAAGCATCGGTACAGTCCCTCTTTACATCATCCACAGGAAGCAGCGCAAATAACAATACTTCTTCCGGTGATGATACCCAGATGACCTACACAAAAGATGAGTTGAAAAAAGCCATCAGCGAAAAAGAAAGCCAGATCCGTAATCTGAAGCTGGATCAGAAGGAAGAGGAACTCAAAGTCAAAAATACGCAGAAATCCCTGGATTCCCAGACCGTAAAAGCGACGATCAGCGGTGTGGTAAAGAAGGTTGGAAATGCAGAAAACCCGTCCAACGACGGAAGCGCCTTTATCCAGGTCAGTGGAAACGAAGGTCTGTACGTGCGCGGCTACTTAAGCGAGACGTATCTCGATCAGGTAAAAGTCGGCGATGAACTCAACGTGACTTCTTGGTCTTCGGGTGCTTTTGCAGCGGCAACCGTAACCGAGATTTCTCCGTACCCGACAACAAGCTACATGTCGTACAGCGAGACACCAGCCTCCTTCTATCCGTTCACAGCCGTTATCCCGGAAGGCGGAGAAGGTTTTGAAAACGGTGACTGGATCGAGATTGCAATCACTGTCGGAAACGATGTAGAAAACGGCAACGGCCTGTACGTCAGCAAAGAATTCATCCGCGAGGAAAACGGACAGAAATTCGTTTATATCCGGGATGAAAATGATAAATTAAAGAAACAGAATGTGGTAACCGGAAAACTTCTGTGGGGCAGTTATTACGAAGTGAAGAGCGGTCTTTCCGAAGAGGATTACATTGCATTTCCGTACGGCAAAACCGTGGTGGAAGGCGCAGACACGAAGGAATCCAGTTCATCGGATTATTACAACAGTTAAGGAGGCGCATTATGTTAGAAAATGTAAGACTTTCCTTTCAGGGAATCTGGTCACACAAAATGCGTTCCTTCCTGACGATGCTGGGTATTATCATCGGAATTGCGTCGATCATCTCAATTGTCTCCACGATCAAGGGAACGAATGAGCAGATCAAACAGAACCTGATCGGAGCTGGAAACAACAACGTGACCGTCAGCTTAAAGCAGGGCGACGGTGATTACTGGATGGACAACGGACTGCCAAGCGGCGTGTCGAAACTGTCCGGTGATCAGAAAAAGCGGATCCGCGAGCAGGATCAGGTGGAAAATGCATCGTTTTACACCGAAAGAACGTATGTGAGCGGCATCGCAAAAGGAAACACAACACTGGACAGTGCGAAGGCGCTTGGAGTGGATGAAAATTATCTGTCGACGTGCGGATATCAGATTTATCAGGGACGCGGCTTTGTGGAGAGCGATTTCTCGAAGACCCACAAAGTTGTCCTCCTCGACGATACCGCAGTGCTGACACTCTTCCCGGATGAGTCGCCGGTCGGCAAAACGATCGAGATCATGGGAGAGCCGTTCACGGTGATCGGCGTGATCAAAAAAGCCGATTCGTTCCAGCCGGTCATCAATTCCAGAGATGACTACTATACGTACAATCAGGAATCCTATCCGCTGGTGCTGATGCCGGATGTCTGCTGGCCGATCGTATTCCAGTATGATGAACCGGAAAATGCCGTTGTGATGGCAAAAACGACCGAGGATATGAGCACGGTGGGAAAGACAACAGCGGATATCATGAACGAATCCGTGACCAATACAACTGATTCTCTTTCCTATCAGGCAGAGGATCTGCTGGAGAAAGCAAAGAGTCTGCAGGAGTTAGGCCAGAGCACGAACCAGCAGCTGATCTGGATCGCGAGCATTTCGCTTCTGGTCGGCGGTATCGGTGTTATGAATATTATGCTGGTATCTGTAACGGAACGTACAAGCGAGATCGGCCTGAAAAAGGCGATCGGAGCAAGAAAACGCAGAATTCTGTTCCAGTTCCTGACCGAGGCGGCGGTGCTCACCAGCATCGGCGGACTGCTCGGCGTGCTGGGCGGCATTATCATGGCACAGGTGATTTCGAGGGTATCGCAGACGCCTGTGGCGATCAGTATTCCGGCAATCATTTTCTCCGTGGTCTTCTCCATGGTGATCGGTATCGTATTCGGACTGCTGCCGTCGGTAAAAGCAGCGAACCTGAATCCGATCGATGCGCTGCGAAGAGAATAGAACAAAAAAGAGTTGAAAAATCCGTGCGGGTACAGCGTAGGTGCTGGATCCGTGCGGATTTTTTGTGCGGCGTGTGCGGATGAAACTTAAGATCTTTACTTTTTGCGGAAAGTCGGTTATACTGGAAAATAAGCGCAATTTGCGGCGCAGCAAAGAGGCATTCGAGTTTCGGATTCGGTATGTTTATGAAAATATAAGAAAGATTCAAAGACATTTCACATTCGTTTATGGTATAATCAAACAAGAGTATGACCAACGAAAAGGAGTATACGCGAATGAATATTTTGTTTTTTATCACACCGAAAAGTGAAACGGCTTATCTGTATGACGACTGCTCACTTCGGCAGGCCATCGAGAAGATCGAATATCATAAATACACGGCGGTTCCGGTACTGAACAAAAAGGGCTGCTACGTGGGAACACTGACGGAAGGAGATCTGCTCCGCATCATAAAAGAACGGTATCTGCTGAATTACCATGAAGCAGAGGATATCCCGCTCTGGCAGGTTCCAAAACGGTGGAATTATGAGTCCGTCAACATCAACAGCAACATCGAGGACCTGATCGAGATGTCCATGCGGCAGAATTTCGTTCCAGTTGTGGATGACGAGGGAATCTTCATCGGCATCATCCGAAGAAGAGATATCATCCAGTACTGTTATCAGAAAAGCGGCATCAAAGAAGAGGAAGAAGCCCGGCGCAGCGCGCGGAAACAAAACGCAGAACAGATGATTCTGCAGTAAAGAAGAAAATGAGGGAAACATTATGAAAAAACTGATCGATCTTATCCAGGAAGAGCTGGTAAAAGCCTTTACCGCTGCGGAGATGGACCCGTCCTATGCAAGGGTTTCCGTTTCCAACCGCCCGGATCTGTGCGAATACCAGTGCAACGGCGCAATGGCAGCTGCAAAAGCATACCACAAAGCACCGATCCAGCTGGCTGAAGCAGTTGTAGAAAAAGTGACCGATCACAGCGTGATCGGTGAAATTGAAGCCGTAAAACCGGGATTCATCAACCTGAAAATCAACCCGGAATTTCTGGCAGATTATCTTTCCAAAATGCAGAACGACGAAGATCTTTCTGTAGAGAAAGCAAAAAATCCGAAAACCATCATCGTAGATTACGGCGGAGCAAACGTGGCAAAACCGCTTCACGTCGGCCATCTCCGTTCCGCGATCATCGGGGAAAGCATTAAGCGTATGGGACGCTTCATGGGCCACAACATGATCGGTGACGTTCATCTTGGAGACTGGGGTCTGCAGATGGGACTGATCATCACCGAGCTGCAGGAGCGCCATCCGGAGCTTGTTTATTTTGATGAGTCCTTTACGGGAGAGTACCCGGAGGAAGCACCGTTTACGATCAGCGAGCTCGAGGAGATTTATCCTTGCGCAAGCGGCAAATCGAAAGAGGACGAGGACTATAAGAAACGTGCACTCGAGGCAACGAGAGAGCTGCAGCAGGGCAGAAGAGGATATCGTGCGATCTGGAAACACATTATGAACGTTTCTGTTGCCGATCTGAAAAAGAACTATGGAAACCTCGACGTTCATTTCGATCTGTGGATGGGTGAGTCCGATGCACAGGAGTACATTCCAGACATGGTAGATTACCTGAAAGACAATGGTTATGCACATTATGACCAGGGCGCACTCGTTGTTGATGTCAAAGAAGAGACAGACACAAAAGAGATCCCGCCGTGCATGATCTTAAAATCCGATGGGGCAGCTCTGTATGATACGACAGACCTGGCAACCATCATCCAGCGTATGAAACTGTACAAGCCGGACGAGATCTGCTATCTGGCAGACAAACGTCAGGAGCTTCACTTCGTACAGTGTTTCCGCTGTGCAAGAAAAGCAAAACTGGTGAATGATGATACCGTTCTTTCCTTTATCGGCTTTGGTACCATGAACGGAAAAGACGGAAAACCGTTCAAGACCCGTGAGGGCGGCGTTATGCGTCTGGAGCGTCTGATCGGCGAGATCAACGATGAGATGTATCAGAAGATCGTGGAGAACCGCAGCGTAAAAGATACGGATGCAAGAGGAACGGCACAGATTGTCGGACTGTCTGCTATTAAATACGGTGACCTGTCCAACCAGGCATCGAAAGATTATGTATTCGATGTTGAGAGATTTACTTCCTTCGAGGGAAACACCGGTCCGTACATCCTGTACACGATCGTTCGTACAAAATCCATCCTCGGAAAATATAAAGAAGAGGGAAATGAACTGAAGAAAGGCGCACTTCTGGCACCGAAGAGCGACAGCGAGAAAGCTCTGATGCTTTCCGTATCCCGTTTCAACGGCGTTGTGGAGAACGCATTCGAGGAGAAAGCACCGCATAAGATCTGTGCTTATATCTACGAGCTTGCAAACGAGTTCAACCATTTCTACCACGAGACCAAGATCTTAAGTGAGCAGGATGAGGCAAGAAAAGCATCTTACCTGGCACTGCTGGATCTTGTCCGCGAGGTACTTGAGACCTGCATCGACCTGCTGGGATTCTCGGCACCGGAACGGATGTAAGATTCGTCAAGAGGGAAAAAATAGATAAAAAACAGGCGATTTTTTTGGCAGCCGTCGGCTTCTGTAGTTCTTGCGGAAACGGCGGCTGTTGTGTTATACTTACATCACGATTTTTCATCCGCTTGGACATTCGTCCTGAAAAATCGATTCTATATTACTCTATCGAAGAGCCATTCGGCTCAATTTATATCCATGTACAAAAACAGAATATCGGACTGACAAACACTTTGACGTAAAAAGAGGAGGCGGGATCATTGGAAAAGTAGAACTTCCGGGAGGGAAGTATCGCCTGCTGTCAGTGCTCGGAAGAGGGGCAACGTCTGTCGTTTATCTTGCAGAGAAAACTGGATCCGGAAAGCGGTATGCAGTCAAGGTAAGTATATGTGACAGGGAAAAACTGCGCCGGGAAGCGTTTCTTTTACAGAAGTTTTCATATCCCGGGATTCCCTGTGCGGTGGAACTTCTGGAAAGTGGGACAAAAAGCTTTCTGGTGATGGAAGCTGTAAACGGAAAATCTATCGGACAGCGTATGCGTAAGGGAGAACGGTTTTCCAGCCGGGAAATTCTGAAAACGGGAATTGCCCTGAGCGGGATTCTCTGTTATCTCCATGCACAGAACCCGCCGGTTTTCTACCGGGATCTGAAGCCGGACAACGTGATGATAACAGAGCGTGGTGAAATATACCTTGTGGATTTCGGTGCAGCCGGAACAGAAGAAACGGGTGTGGAAGTCCGTTATGGAACCCGCGGTTATGCAGCGCCGGAGCAGTATGACGGGAAGTGTGACGCCCGTTCCGATCTTTATGCACTCGGCGCACTGCTTGCGGCAATGGCGAAGCATGCGAAAAAGCGGCAGAAAAGAGGACTCTGGCGGGTGATGGAAAAGTGTATGCAGAAAAAGCCGGAGGAGCGGTATGCGTCTGCCGGAGAAGTCAAAAAGGCACTGCGGCGGCTGGAAAGAAAGCAAAAAGGCAGGAAGACTCTGCGGATCTTTGCAGTTTTTGCTTTTCTGACAGGAGGAGCAGCTGCAGTTGCCAGCAGGATGCCATGGGGGCAGTTTCCGGCGGCAGACGAATGGGAGGAGCAGGGAGATCTCTGGTTCTGCGGAAATCCGGTGGAAGAAGGCAGTCTGCCGAACTACCAGAAAGCGCGGGAAGCGTTCTTAAAGGCAGACCATCTCAGTCAGGCGGGGCGTGTGGAGCAGGAACTTGTGGAATACTGTCTGGCGGATGATGCGGCAAGGGAAAAAATGCAGATGGAGCCATTGCTGGCTGAATTTTATGATGACACGCAGCAGGAGCCGGAAAAGGAAAAACGCTGCCGCAGATATCTTGCTGTTGCAGGAATGTATTTCAGTTTTTCCGAAGAACTGGCGCGTGAAAATGACACAGACGCCATGCGGAAAGGAATCGAAGTGCTGGAAAAGGCCGCAGGCGAGAATATGGAGGGGCAGTGGGAGGCGGTTATCTGGCAGAGACTGGCGGATGCGTGCTATCTTGGCGGAAAATCCGGGGATGGGGAAAGAGAACAGGACTGGTGCCAGGAGAGCTTTCTCTATTACGAACGGCTTCTGTGCAGCAGACAGGATGGAAACCGGCGGAAAAATCTGCTCAGGGCCGCAGAGCTGGCACTGCAGTTCGACATGCAGGAAAAAGCAGAACAGTACCTCAACGAGGCAGCAGAAATTCCGGGAATGGAGGAGGACATTTTTTATCAGCAGATCAGAAAAAGATGGGAGGAAGCAGGATGAGAAAAAAGACCATATGCGCAATGATGACAGGATTCCTGGCCGTCCAGGGAATCGAAGTCCACGCGGAGACACAGCAGACGACAGGCGAGGCCGCAAGTGCGGTGGAAAGCGTGGAATTAGAAGCTGAAATCATCGAGAACAGTGATGTGACAGATGCAGACGGGAAAGCCGGACCGGAGGAACTGCTGCCGGACGAAAAGTCAGAAGAAGAACCGCCTATAGAAGAGAAACCAGAGCAGGAACCAGAGCCGCCGGAAGAGAAAACAGATCCGGCAGAGACCGGAAAGAAAGAGAAAGAAGGAGAAGAAAAAATGCTTCCCCCGACGGTAATTCCGGATCCGGAGAAAGAACCAGCGGAAAGGTGGGAAGAAGAGGAGAAAGAAATTTCGGAAGATTCAGAATCGGGGAAGCCAGGAGAATTGCCGGAGGCAGGAGATATGGGTTCCGGGGAATCGGAATCAGAGGAAGGATGTGAAGAAACAGATACAAAAGAATCAGAGACAGAAGAGTCAGATTCGGAGAGAACGGATTTTGGAGAAATGGACACAGAAAAACCAGATTATGAAGATACAGGTTCAGAAAAATCCGGAACGGAAAATTTGATGCCAGAAGATCCGGAACCGGAAAAGCCTGATATGGAAGAAACGAAGCAGGAATCTCCGTCAACCGAAAAAGAGTCAGAAAATCAAACCTCGGAAACAAAAGCACCAGAAAAAGAGGAGCCTACCGTAATGCCAGATGCCGGAAAGTCAAACACAGAAAAGCAGGAACAAACGGAGCCCGGGCAATCGTCTCCGGAGAAAGAAGAACTCAAAACAGACGAACAGCTGCCCGTTGCTGCAGCCACGCCCGAGGAGGTGACCCAAGATCCAGATGATATTCCGCTACAAACAGAAGAAAGCAGTCCTCCGCCTGTCGAAACTCCATCTGAGAGTGCCGGGGAGGAGCCATCTCAAATACCGCCGCAGATCATCGCCGATTTCATATTATCACAGATAGCAGACGAAGATTTCGAAGCGCCGAACCCCCTGATTATCCGCCCGGCCGACACCAGCGTCGAAATAGATCCCGGTTATACCCCGGAAATTCTGCTCGAGGGAGCCGCCGACACGGCTGAAATTCTTTCCTGCATGGTAAATGGCTCCGAAGCCGAATATGAATGGAAAGAAAACAAAATCTGTCTGAAAGCCGAGAGCCTTTCCGAAGGCTACAACCGCATCACTGTAAAAGTGCGTGGCGCAGACGGCATTGTACGAACCATGAAACCGTGGGAAGTCAACGTGAAACCAAAAACTTCCACACTTGTCAGCCAAAGAACCAGCCAGAAACCAAAAGGAACCCGCCTCTTGCAGTCCTTAAGGCGCCTCTGGAACCTGATTCGTGCCATTGCCGAAATTCAGAATCAGACCACCCGCTATCTGCGTGCACTCTGCAGAAAATAGCCTGATCCGGTTTTGTTTGTATTTCTAATTTCGATATGCTAGAATAAAAGACATGTCATACGATAAAAAAGTAAAAGAGGAAATAAGAGTATGTCAGATATGATATTATTTGATCTGGACGGAACCCTGACCGATTCCGGTCCTGGAATTACAAGATGCGTACAGTATGCGCTGGCATCCTTTGGCATCGAAGAGCCGGATCTGGAAAAACTGAACTGTTACGTGGGACCGCCGCTTCTGGAATCTTTCATGAATTTTGCAGGCCTTGGCTGCGAAGAAGCACAGCAGGCCATCACAAAATACCGGGAGCGGTACGAGGCAGAGGGCATTTTTGAAAATGAAGTATACGAGGGAATCCCGGAGGTTCTGGCGTATCTGAAAGAGAAGGGAAAAATTCTGGCGGTAGCATCGTCCAAACCGGAAAAATACGTGGAGCAGATCCTGGAGCATTTCGAAATCAGAAAGTATTTTACCGTAGTAACCGGTTCAGAAATGAACGAAACCAGAACCGACAAAGGAGAAGTCATCGCAGAGACGCTGCGCCGACTCGGAGCAGAAGACAGCCGTTCCGACGTGGTGATGGTTGGTGACAGAAGCTATGACGTAATCGGGGCAAGAGAAAACGGACTGCTCTGTGTCGGCGTATCGTATGGGTACGGCGGAAGAGAAGAACTCGAGGCAGCAGGTGCCGCAAAGGTATGTGATACACCGGAAGAACTGAAACTGCTGGCGGAGGATCCGAAAGAAGAGAAGAAAAGACGCGACCGCATCAAAAAAATGAAGCCGGAGCGTATCCCGTGGCTGACACGAGGAGAAAGTGGAACAGGAATCTTTGCGCCGAAAGAGAAAAAAGCAGAGAATATAAAAGAAAAAAGGACAGCGAAAACAGAGCCAAAAACGGAGGAAATCGTAATTCCTATCCAGCGGAAGCTATGGCGTCTTTTAAAACCGCTTCTGACGTACGAACTGTTTCTGATCGGAGCAACCGTACTTCTGGCGCTGATCCTGATGACGTTTACGACCGGCGGTTATCTGGAAGAGCGTATGCACGCGACATCCGTTCTTGCATCAGCAATCGGCAGTCTGGCGGCGATCCCAGTTCTCTGGAAACAGTACAAAAAAGATGAAGGCATGTTCCCGAAACCGGAAAAACGGTGGAGTGCGGCAGAGGCAGCCGCCTGTATTCTGCTGGTTATGACCTTCGGCCATCTCCTGAATACTGTAATGAACGTGACCGGCTTTACCAGAATCTTTTCCGGCTATCAGGACATGGCATCAAAGATTTATGAAGGACAGAACCCGCTGCTTCTGATCCTGTCCGTCGGTGTGCTGAGCGCGGCCGCAGAGGAAATTGTTTTCCGCGGCATGATTTACCGCAGGGCAAAAGATTTCTGGGGAACCGGCTGGGGCATCGCAGCATCATGTCTGCTGTTCGGTGCATATCACGGCAATGTGACGCAGTTTGTCTATGCAGCCGTGGTAAGTGTGCTTCTGATCCTTATTTATGAGCGGTGCGGAACACTCCTTGCCCCGGTTCTTGCGCACATGGCAGAAAATATCTGGGGACTTTACCGGAGCCAGTTCGTATCCTGGATGACCCAAAAAGCACCGGCAGGTGCATGGATGTTCATCTTTTTGGAAGCGGTAATCTGCGCCGGAACATTCTGGTATCTGTTTTTAAAGGATAAACAGGGAAAAACACAAAAATAACAGAAAAAAACCGCAGAATCCGCGAAAAAAATGCTTGTCATGAAAAAAACTCTGTGATACAATCTTACTGTTGCACAATAAGCACCCATGCGGTACCAAGGATGGTGCCTGTTTTTTGAAAAACAGGTTCCAAGGTGAAAAAACATGGGGAAGAATAAAACCATAAGGAGATAAAACAATGAGCGTAATTTCAATGAAACAGTTACTGGAAGCCGGTGTTCATTTCGGACATCAGACAAGAAGATGGAATCCTAAAATGGCTCCGTACATCTACACAGAGCGTAATGGTATCTACATCATCGACCTGCAGAAATCTGTAGGAATGGTAGATGACGCATACAAAGCTGTTGCAGACATCGCAGCAGACGGCGGCACAATCCTTTTCGTAGGAACCAAAAAACAGGCTCAGGACGCTATCGCTGTTGAGGCAGAGCGCTGCGGAATGTACTATGTAAACGAGAGATGGCTCGGCGGTATGCTGACCAACTTCAAAACCATCCAGAGCCGTATTGCAAGACTGAAAGCAATCGAGACCATGGAGCAGGATGGCACCTTCGAAGTTCTTCCGAAAAAAGAAGTCATTGAGTTAAAGAAAGAGCTTGCAAAACTGCAGAAAAACCTTGGCGGTATCAAAGAAATGAAGAGACTGCCGGACGCTATCTTCGTAGTAGATCCGAAAAAAGAGAGAATCTGCGTACAGGAAGCTCATACACTGGGAATTCCGCTGATCGGTATC
>OLSG01002600.1_pt1 | contig 14895 bp, 16 predicted proteins | sample 1673041 | NCBI WGS metagenome assembly OLSG01 (sample SAMEA3136749, study PRJEB25190) | human gut metagenome | reverse complement strand
TCTTACCAGTTTAAGGAGGTTCTTTCTTTTTCTATAAGATATTTTACCTACCCCCCAGTTGAACTGGGGGTTTAATCATGCCTATTCGGCGCCAATAAAAAAATTCTCTCTGATTAACATACAGAGAGAATTTTTTATTCCATTATTCAGGCACGCAGTTCAATATTTGCTTCTTTCAGATCATCAATGATCTTTTTCATCCACTGATCTACATCCTTATCAGTCAAAGTACGATCCGGTGCTCTGAAGGACAGATTATAGGCCATGCTCTTGAAACCGCTCTTGACCTGCATTCCCTGATAGAGATCGAAAAGACGGAGTTTTTCAAGATGTTTTCCACCAGCATTACAGATGATGTGTTCCACTTCTTCGTTTGTGTAATCCATTGGTACCAGAAGGGAAATATCACGATCCGATGCCGGGAATTTCGGTATTTTCTTATAGTCAATAGTTTCATCAATATAATCCATCAGTCTCGGGAGGAAAATGATAAATCCATAGACATCTTTCTTAATCCCCCATTTATCCAGAACACCAGGATGCATCTGTCCAAAAGACATAAGTACTTTACCATCTTTTACAAAATTGGCAGAAATCCCGGGATGGAAGACTGGATAGGTAGAACGTTGAATCTGGTAATTTCTAATATTCAAAGACTGAAGTACATCTTCCATCACTGCCTTAATATCAAAGAAGTCATATTTTCTCTGGCTGTTGGGATATCCTTCCTCTTCTGGAGTTCCACTTAATAAGCCGGATACCAGTTCATATTCCTTCGGCAATTCAGTGAGAGGCAGTGACTTAGGTTCATAAACATGACCATATTCAAATATGGCAATCATATCATTTTTCTGTGCCATGTTATAGGTAAAGGTATGCATCAGACCTGGGAAAAGTGTAGTACGCATATCAGGATATTCTTCAGAAATTGGATTCATGATCGGAATAGCATTATAAACTTTATCGCCTTCCGGGAAGTTCAGTTTCTCCAAATCCCTTTTATCCATGAAGCTATAGTTCACTACTTCTGAAAGTCCATGTGCCACAAGGCAGTCGGTAATACGGAATATCGCATCTTGTTCCTCGGACATTTCACCCTTTGTAATCGCACTCCAAGGAGTCGTAATAGGAATATTTTTATAACCATATACCCGGGCTACTTCTTCAGCCAGATCTGGCATCCCTTCCAAATCCAATCTGAATTCTGGAACAGTCACTGTCAGTTCTCCATTATTATCTTCAATTTTGAAATAAAGATCTGACAGAATCTCAATAATTTTTTCTTTAGGCAGATTAACGCCAATGTAATCATTGATACGCTGAACAGAGGTTTTTATGATCTGTGGCTCAGCCTTGACAGGATATTCATCCAGCATTCCTTCTGCCACAGTTGCAGCGCCCTGTTCCTCAAGAATCTGGCAGATTCGATCTATAGCCTTACTGCTTCTTGCCGGATTGATTCCCTTTTCATATCTGCCGGAAGCTTCTGAACGAAGTCCCAGTCTGCGGGAGGTTCTTCTGATGGAAGCAGAATCAAATACTGCAGATTCCAATAAAACACTGGTTGTCTTTTCTGTTACTTCAGAGTCAAGGCTTCCCATTACACCGGCAATGCAGGATACTTTATCGTCACCATCAGCAATGACAAGATCTGCAGCAGTTAATTTTCTCTCCTGTCCATCAAGAGTAATTACGGTTTCTCCTTCACGGGCATGACGGCATACAAGGGAATGTCCAGCCACTTTATCATAATCATATGTATGAAGAGGCTGGCCTAATTCAAGCATAACATAGTTTGCTGCGTCTACTACATTGTTAATCGGACGAATCCCGTTGCTGCGCAGACGATCCTCAATCCATTCCGGAGAGCGGCCAATTTTCACATTTTCCAACAGTCTTCCGCAGAAACGTTTACAGAATTTTGGATCATCGATATGAACAGATGCTCTTCCAGCAATATCAGGTCCTTCTTCCTTAACAGTGATTTCCGGAAGAGTTACCTTTTTCTTGAAAATAGCACCTGTTTCCAATGCCATACCAATCATGCTGAAACAATCAGCCCTATTGGCTGTGAGTTCCATTTCATATACGATGTCGTCCAGATCATAGAGTGTATGAATATCTGTCCCAACAGTTGTATTTTCTGGAAGTATCAGTATGCCTTCTTTATTCAGACTGGGGAAAAGATTATCATCTAATCCAAGTTCTCCTAAAGAGCACATCATACCTTCAGATTTGACACCCCTCAATTTTCCAGCCTTAATTTTCGTATCACCAAAACGAAGGCCTCCTGGTGCACTGGCATCATGGGTAGCTGGTACATGAGCCCCATTTAATGCACAGGGAACAATCTGCCCTGCTTTAACGTTGGCTGCACCGGTAACAATCTGAACAGGTTCCTCTTTACCAACATCCACCTGACAGATGAGAAGATGGTCAGCATCAGGATGTTTTTCAACACTTAAAATTTTACCAGTAACCACTCCTTTAATTCCGATTCCTGGTCGAATTACATGTTCTACAGGAATGCCGTCTATGGTCAGAGTTTCTGCCATTTCATCAGGATTCATGTCTTTTATATCAACTAAGGTTCCCAACCATTTTAAAGATACATTCATCTATGTATTCTCCCTTCCATTAGAATTGTTTCAAGAATCTTATATCATTGTCATAGAAATTTCTCAGATCATCAATTCCGTAGAGCAGCATTGCAATTCGTTCGATCCCCATGCCAAACGCAAATCCGCTCACTTTTTCCGGATCATAACCATTTAATTTGAGAACCATAGGATGGACCATACCACAGCCCAGAATTTCAAGCCAATCCGGGTCACCATCATTATCCCCCGTTCTGGATGCGAAAGAAATATCTACTTCTGCAGAAGGTTCAGTGAATGGAAAATAGCTGGCACGGAAACGGATCTTTGTGTCAGATCCAAACAGATCTTTCAGGAATATTTCAAGAGTACCTTTCAGATCCGCAAAGCAGATTCCCTTATCAACCACAAGACCTTCTACCTGATGGAATACTGGAGAATGAGTTGCATCATTATCCCAGCGGAATACCTTGCCTGGAGCAATCATTCTGATTGGTGAGTTAGGTTCATGTCTTCTTAATGTTCTTGCCTGAACAGGAGATGTATGTGTACGAAGAAGAATTTCCGGAGTGATATAGAAAGAATCCTGCATATCTCTTGCCGGATGATTTTTCGGGAGATTAAGACATTCAAAATTGTAATAATCCTGTTCAATTTCCGGACCTTCTTCTACAGAATATCCCATACGGATAAAAGACTGTGTGATTTCCCGTAAAGCCTTGTCTAATGGATGCAGATGACCGATCTTCGTATGACGGGCAGGAAGTGTAATATCCACAGTTTCATTTTTAATTTTTTCTTCCAGTCTCTTCTGTCTGAATTCTTCCATCTTCTGATTAATGGCTGCTTCCACACCGCTTCTGACATGGTTCGCCAGAGAACCGATAACCGGTCTTTGGGCATTGGAAACATCCTTCATCCCTCTTAAGATAGCAGTCAGTTTACCTTTTTTTCCTAAGAAAAATACTTTTGAATCCTGCAGACTCTTTTCATCAGTGGAGCTGGAAATCTTTTCTCTGGCATCTTCTTCCAGAACTTCCAGTTCTTTCTGCATGAAAGAAACCATTTTTTCCCTGATTTCATCCGCTGTGTCTTCTATGTTTTTCTTGTCCTCAATGTTTAATTTCTTTATATCTTCCAGGAATCCGCTTATCTTCCCTCTGACAAGCTCATAGGCTTCTTTTTTCTGTACATTATTACAGTCGCTGATAAGTTCCTGTGCCTTTTTTCTCAGCTCTTCCAATCTGTTTTCCATCATCAAACCTCCCAAACAACCTCAGGCATACAGCTGACATTCTATACATAAAAAAACTCCGCCCCAAAGGGGCGAAGTTATCGCGGTACCACCCTGATTTATACTCAGAAGCTTTAACGCAGCCATACGTTTAACCTACTCCATTCAGTTAAAAGCTCCAAAGTGAACTAAGAAGGATGTCTCTTTCTGATGTCCCACTATCATCAGATCCCTGTATAGAGCCTTATCCTACTCTTTCTTTATCATCGCCTGATCTATAGGATTATTTTATCATCCCTGTTTTATTTGTCAATGCCGGACTCGATAATCTCATCAGTATACTGCAGAATTTGCAATTACAAGACGCTGAATCTGGTTAGTTCCTTCATAAATCTGCATGATCTTTGCATCACGCATATATTTTTCATTTGGATTATCGCGGGAATAGCCGTTGCCTCCCATAACCTGAACTGCTGTTGTAGTTACTTCCATTGCTGTATCAGAAGCAAAGCACTTTGCCATTGCAGAGAACATGCCGGCCTGCTTATCTCCCTTCATCTGCATCCAGCAGGCCTTATAAACCAAGGCTCTCGCTGCTTCAGTCTTCATAACCATATCAGCGATCATCTGCTGAACCATTTCGAAAGAAGCGATTTTCTGGCCAAACTGTTTTCTCTGATGAGCATAACGAATGGCGTTTTCAAGAGCAGCCTGTGCGATGCCTACTGAAATGGCACCAACGACCGGACGGGACTTGTCCAGAGTTTCCATAGCCAGTCTGAATCCCATACCTGCACGGCCCAGTCTCCTGGTTTCCGGAACAAAGCAATCCTCCAGAATAATTTCTGAAGTAGCCGATGCTCTGATGCCCATTTTATCTTCTTCTTTGCCTATTGAAAGGCCCTTGCTGTCCCTGTCAACAACAAATACAGTCAATCCACGAATACCACCATTTGGCCTGGTATTGGCAAATAAAGTAAACTTATCCGCAATAGGAGCATTTGTGATGAAACATTTTGTTCCATTTAAGACATAACCACCATCAACCTTTTTCGCATAGCAGGATACCGCTCCGGAATCAGATCCGGCACCCGGTTCAGTCAGTGCAAAGCAGGACATTCCACCTTCATTCAGACAATCAAAATAATCTTTTTTCTGGTCATCGCTGCCAGCAATCAGCACTGGAAATGATGCCAGAGAGTTAGCAGCACAGACAGTAGCCACACCTGCACCCCCTTTTGCCAATTCTTCATTGATCATGGCAATAGTTAATAAATCCAGTCCTGCCCCACCAAATTCCTCCGGTACAGAAAGCTGGGTCATTCCAGACTGTTTTAAAATGTCAAGCAGCTTCTCATCCATAACTCCGCTTTTATCAATATCCAGAGCCCGTGGAGCAATTTCTTTTGTAGAAATATCATGTGCTAATGCAACCAGTTCTTTCTGTTTGTCCGTCAATTCGAAATTCATTTTTCCCCCTACAGGATAATATACAATTTAACTTATGTTTCCCTGAATCATAGTAAATAACTTCTATTTCATTATAACAGAATCAGCAAAATTAACCACCAGAGAAATAGAGATCTGCATCTATCTGTTCAAACAGAGTACCAATCACAGCGCAGGCAAATTTCATAACACGGTGAAACATAGCTAACTCCCCATATCCAAGGTGTTTTTCTCAGAGGAAAGAATATTCAGCAAGTCCTCAATAAATTCATGGTTTCTTTCGGTAAGTGTTCCTGTTATACTATTTGGCATAAAGAAGAATCCTTTCTTTGTTTTTTCACCAATTCAATTATAAGGATTCTTCTTTTTTCTTGTCCAAATTACAATCACTTTTACTTACCGAGAAAAATTTTACACTTAGTCTCTGATTCTATGAAATAAGATCCAGGAAATCTTATTTCAGAAACAGTGTTATTCATAATGCAGTGCATCAATGGGATTGAGTTTTGCAGCCTTCTGCGCCGGATATAAGCCAAATACAAGCCCAATGAAAACGGAGAAAAGGAATGAACCAATCATTGGTGTTATGGATAAGACGGTATCCAAAGAGCTGACCATCGGAATCAATTTTGAAATTCCAATTCCCAGAATAACTCCTATAATACCACCTGCTACACTGACCATGACTGATTCGATGAGGAACTGTATGACAATCATGGAGTAGGTTGCTCCAAGCGCTTTACGGATTCCGATTTCTTTGGTTCTTTCAGTAACCGATACCAGCATAATATTCATAATTCCTATACCGCCAACCAGAAGTGATATGGCAGCAATGCTTCCCAGAAAAACAGTGAGCGTCTGAGTAGTAGATTTCATTGTTTCCATTAAATCCTGAGAATTCTGGATAGAGAAATCATCCTCCTTACCAGTTTGAATACGATGGCGTGTTCTAAGGAGATTGGTTACATCGGATTCAATCTGTGTCAAATCATCAGGATTATCGGCGGAAATAACAATATTATTGACATATGTTATATGGAGCATGCGTTCCTGAACGGTTGTAAAAGGAATAAGAATCCGATCATCCTGATCCATAAAAGAATATCCCTTTTCAGACAAAAGTCCAATAACTGTAAATGGATCTCCATTGATTCGTACTTTCTGACCTATGGGAGATTCATTCCCAAAAAGTCCGGTTGCCACAGTTTTGCCAATGACGCAGACTCTGGAACGGGCATTATATTCTTTCTCCGTCCAGAATCTTCCTTCCTGAACATCTAAACTGGATAGGGTTGCATAATCTTCTGTGCATCCATAAATTCTCGTTGTCCAGTTCTTATTGCCACTGACCACCAGATAACTTGTGCTGACCAGTGGTGCTGCATATTTGATATTAGGCAGATTCCTTACAGCCAGATAGTCTTTATATGTCAGAGTCTGCATGGAACCGGCCGCCGGACGAACCCCCGGTTTTCTTCCGGTACCAGGAGTAATAGTAATCGTGTTGGAGCCCAAACTTGATATATTGCTTTCGATTTTACTCTGTACACCATATCCAATAGACATCAGGGCAATAACAGCTGCTACACCTATTATAATCCCCAGCATGGTCAGAAGGGAGCGCATTTTGTTGCTTGTAATAGACCCCCATGCCATGATTACGCTTTCCATATAAATATAGGTCATAGCTTTACTCCCTCCATATCTGTACTGACATAACCATCAGCCAGAATGATATGCCGGGATGCGTATTCTGAAACATCCTGCTCATGGGTAACCAGTATAATCGTTTTTCCTTCTTTATAAAGCCGGGTAAAAATTTCCATAACTTCTCTGGTAGATTTACTGTCAAGATTACCCGTTGGTTCGTCAGCCATTATGATAGAAGGGTTATTAATTAACGCTCTTGCAATGGCTACCCGCTGTTTCTGACCACCTGACAGTTCCGAAGGCATATGATGGATCCGTTCTCCAAGACCGACTGATTCCAGCATATGGATACAGCGCTCTTTTCTTTCATCTTTATACAGATTTCCATAAATCATCGGAAGCATGACATTTTCTAACGCCGATAAACGGGGAAGCAGATTAAAACTCTGAAATACGAACCCTATCTTCCTGTTTCTTGTATATGCCAGCTGACTGTCGCTGAGATTTGCGACTTCTTTTCCATCAAGTTCATAGGAGCCCCTGGTAGGTCTATCCAGACATCCCAGAATATTCATCAATGTAGACTTCCCTGCTCCCGAAGGCCCCATGATGGAAACAAACTCCCCCTTACAAATATCTAAATCAATATGATGAAGTACGGGAACTTCTTCTTTTCCAATATAGTAACTTTTTCTGATTCCCCTTAACCGGATAACAGTTTCCTTTTTATCTTTCATCAGAACCTCGGACCTCCCTGTTTCTTATTTGTTGGAGTTGCCTTTTCCTGTGAAACTGTACCACTTACAATAATAGAATCCCCTTCTTTTAATCCGTTAAGGATTTCTACTTCTTTGTCTGTAGTAATACCGGTAGATACATAGGACTTCTGTACATCATTTCCATTTTTTACATAAACATAGGAACCTTTAGAATCACTTCGTACTGCTGTTACTGGAACAACCAGTGCATCTTCGCTCTTTCTTCCTTTGATGGTTGCTCTTGCCGTCATGGAGGGATATAAACCTTCCAGTTCATCCTTATTGATTTCTACATAGACAGTGTAATAAACAACCGAGCTGGTGGAACTGGACGATGAAGAGGAAGAATAAGGTTTTTTAGAAATATCAGTTACAATTCCATGAAATGTTTTATTCGGATAGGCATCTACAGTGAATTCCACATCTTCCCCATGTCTTACTTCTCCGATATCGGTCTCATCCACCAGAAGTTCAATGCGCATAGTAGAAAGATCTGCTACTGATACAATAACCATCTGACTGGATAATCCCTGGGAAACGGTTTCCCCCTCTTTCATGGGTTCACCAATAACGATTCCATCCATAGGTGAGGTTATGAGCGTATCATTAACATCTGCCTGTGCCTTATCATAAGCAGCCTGTGCATTCTTATACTCAAGCCGGGCATTATCAAATTCCTGATAGGAAATCCCGCCCTGCTCATATAACTGACGAAGTCTGTTGTAATAAGATTCTTTATTTGCCAGAGTATTCTGTGTCTCCTTCATGGTGGCTGTCAATGCCTTGGATTCAATCATTGCCAGAACCTGACCCTTAGTAACTGCTTCATTCTGTTTCACATAAACTTTTTCCAGGGTGCCGGAAGCAGTAGCTGAAAGATCTACGCTGTTATCCGGTTCAATGGTACCTGTCGCATCAACAGTCATCTGGATAGAATCTCTTCCTACAGTTCCCAGAGTATAATTATCCTTCTTTTCCTGATGTGTCTGATGATACCAGTACCATCCTCCGCATGTCATCACTATCACAAGAATAATGGCAATCAACATCTTATTCTTTCTCATATGTATGCTCCTCATTTAAAAATATAGTTATAGTTTCATTTTCCATATTATAGCATGAGGATAAAAAAACTTATAATACTTATCTTAAATAAATAAAAAGGATGTTCTCCTGCTATCAGGAAAACATCCTTTCAACATATACCGTTAATTATAAATCTTCATACAGCGGATATTTTACGCAAAGCGCCTGAACCCTTCTTGCGCAGTCAGACTTAACTGCTTCATCCTCAGGATTCTTAACCACAGCTGCAATGATATCTGCTACTTCTTTGAAATCCTCTTCCTTAAATCCCCTTGTTGTCAGTGCCGGAGAGCCAAGACGGATGCCGCTGGTTACAAATGGACTTAATGTTTCAAATGGAATGGTATTCCGATTAGCGGTAATTCCAATATCATCCAGCACAGTCTGTGCAATTTTACCAGTAATACCAATACTCTTCATGTCCGCCAGCAGCACATGTGTGTCTGTTCCACCGGAAATGACACGAATCCCCTGTTTCTGAAGTTCATCGGAAAGAACCTTTTCGTTTTTCTTGATCTGTTTTGCGTAAGCTTTGAAATCATCAGATAAATCTTCACCAAAGGCTACCGCTTTAGCGGCAATAACATGCATCAGTGGACCGCCCTGCATTCCAGGGAATACAGCTTTATCGATCGCTTTTGCATATGGTTCTTTGCACATGATAATGCCACCTCTGGGACCACGAAGAGTCTTATGAGTTGTCGTGGTAACAATATCTGCATAAGGAACAGGACTTGGATATTCTCCACCTGCTACCAGTCCTGCAAAGTGTGCCATATCAATCATTAATAATGCGCCTGCCTTTTTAGCGATAGCTGCCATTCTTTCGAAATCAATGATTCTGGAATATGCACTGGTTCCGCCGATAATCATCTTAGGATGAACTTCTTCTGCTATTTTCTCCATGGCATCATAATCAAGAAGTTCGTCTTCCTCTCTTACACCATAGGGAATTACATTGAAGTAATTGCCTGAAATATTAACGGGACTGCCATGAGTCAGATGACCGCCATCAGTAAGATTCATACCCATCACTGTATCACCAGGGTTTAAAAGGCCATAATATACAGCAAAATTTGCCTGAGATCCAGAGTGAGGCTGTACATTGACATGGTCTGCACCGAAAAGTTCCTTGGCCCTGTCTATAGCCAGCTGTTCTACTTTATCAACATACTCACATCCGCCATAGTATCTTTTGCCCGGATAACCCTCTGCATACTTGTTGGTCAAAACGCTCCCCTGTGCTTCCATGACTGCATAACTTACAATATTTTCAGAAGCGATCATTTCCAACTTGTTCCTCTGGCGATTAAGTTCTTCCTGAATTGCGTCATAAATCAGTTTGTCATCTTTTAAATGATTCATAAAACAAACTCCCTTCTAAAGCTACAGACCATCTCCAAATAAAAATTATTTCAACCTTTCGGTCAGAAACCAGTTGTTTACAGAACTTTCAGAATGCAAATTATCCTCAAGCCTTATCGCCTTCTCTGACATAATGAGCCCGTTCTCCTCCTATAAGAGGAGGTCTTGTATAAGCTCCCATGGTAATAGCCTCACCCACTCTATTATGTTCAAGATGAACAGGAACAGCTACTCTTTTCAGATGCATTCCAATCATGGTCAGACCGATATCTAAACCACCATCAGCTTTAACAGTCTCAACCACTACCGGATCTTTGAAATGATAATAGGCATTGGTCGAAAATGCTCCACCTGCATGCAGCCAGGGAACAACAGTAACTTCCTGATAATTAAATTTTTCAGCAGTTTCTCTTTCTACCACCAGAGCACGGTTCAGATGTTCACAGCACTGAAATGCAAGCCGGATATGTTTCTCTGCAGCCGCCTGCATTATGGCAGTAACAACGGCGGTTCCTACTTCATAAGAGCTGTCCTTACCAATTGCTCCGCCTCGGATTTCGCTGGAAGACCCACCAATAACAATAAGACTTCCTTCTCTGAAATTCCCTTTGCTGCAAAGTTCTTCAAAAGCATTTAACGCTTGTTTTTTTAATTCATCATACATGAGCTTCATCCTCTAATCTGGCTATTTTCTCTATTCTTCTGGCATGACGGCCACCTTCGAAATCAGTACCTAAAAACTCATCAAGAATAAATTCTGCCAGTCCTGGTCCAATTACTCTGGCCCCCAATGTTAAAACATTTGCATCATTATGAGCTCTTGTGAAATGTGCGGAAAAAGTATCTCCACAGAGAGCTGCCCTGATACCTTTCATCTTGTTAGCAGCAATACACATACCTATACCCGTACCACAGATCAATACCCCATAGGTTACTTCCTTTCTCTGTACCAGAGTGCAGGCTTTCTCTGCAAAATCCGGATAATCACAAGAAGCTTCTGAATCAGTCCCACAATCTATGTATTCAATATTTTTCTCATCTAAATGACGTTTTAATGATTCTTTCAATTCGAATCCGCCATGATCACTGGCAATAGCTACTTCCATGTGAAACCATCCTTTCAATGACGAAAACAACTTCTTTTGGTAAAGTAAGTATATATCATAACTGGAAATATTGCAAAGATATATACTTACTTAAAATAAAAATATATCCTTTTATTAATTATTAAAAGAATAAAATATACTAAAATAATATTAATCCTTATTCTCTACAATGATATGATGGCCGGAAGCTTTTGTCAGGCGATTCATAATCGCAAGTCCCAGTCCTTCAGAATCTGTGCCCTCACCAATAATCTGGTCCACAGGATTCTTATCAAAGTAAAGCAGTCCGGAAAATAGATTATGCGCAAAACTGCTTTTATTATCTCTGGTGCCCCAAACAAAAACAGGAAGATTTTTAGGCAGCCTGCCAGCTGTCTCTTCACTCACAAAGAAGCCGTAAATCTTGTCAGTTCTAAGTGAATAATCTAAAATTTCTTTTTCTACCTTATCAGTTTTACCTGTATAGACTGTAAGCGGTGCAGATGGTGCATAGTGGCGATATTTCATGCCAGGTGCTTTGGGATGGCTGCTTTCAGTTACGAGTGCCTGATCTACCACAGTGGGTGCATACTCAGAAAGCATTTCTCTGGTTACGCCACCCGGTCTATATATAACAATCTGATTTCCTTCAATGCCAATAACTGTCGACTCCAGACCAATCTGACAGGATCCCCCATCAATAATTGCCGGTATTTTCCCGCTCATATCATGAAATACATCTTCTGCAGTAGTTGGACTTGGACGGCCGGAAATATTAGCGCTTGGTCCGGCGATCGGCACCCCGGCTGCTTTGATCAGTGCTCTCGTTTCCTCACTTCTCGGGCAGCGCATTGCAATAGTAGCCAGACCACCAGAAGTCTCTTCAGGAATACGATCATTTTTAGGCAAAACAATAGTAAGGGGACCAGGCCAGAAAGCATTCATAAGCTTCTCAGCAAGAGGCGGTACCACCAGCACATATCTTTCCACTTCTGAAGGTTCAGCTACATGGACGATCAAAGGATTATCTGAAGGTCTGCCTTTTGTAGAATAAATTTTTCTGGCAGCCATCGGATCCAGAGCATTTCCACCAAGACCATACACAGTTTCAGTTGGAAATGCCACCAATCCGCCATTTTTTATAATATTTGCCAGTTCAAACACTTTCTTATCAAAGTAATTTTTATCAGATTTAACTATTTCCGTCTTCATTCTGCCAACTTCTTTCTACAATAAACAGCCCTTTGGATACCTCCATAGTCATCTATCACTTCAAAAGAATCATACCTATCTGTGTTCTTTAAAAGATTGACTACATCCTCAACCTGATGAATTCCAAATTCAACTGCAAGAAATCCCCCAGGCTTCAGAAATACATCAGCTTTTTCTGCCAGCTGGCGATAAAAATCAAGACCATCCTCTCCACCATCTAAAGCCAGTCTGGGTTCATGCTGTACTTCAGTCTGAAGGCTCTCAATATCCTTAGACGGGATATATGGCGGATTACTTAAGATTCCGTCAAAAAGTTCGCCATCCTTAAGAGCAGAGATATAATCTCCCTTTCTCCATTCAACACGCTCCGCCAGATTCAGGGATTTTCCGTTTTCTTCAGCGGTTTTCAGTGCTTCTTCAGAAATATCGATTCCTACACCCGTATCTTCCTTGCAGTAGTACAGGAAACTTAAAAGAATGGCTCCGCTTCCTGTCCCCAGATCTGCCACTTTAAGAAGGGGTTTATTCCGATAGTACTGAATAATTTTTTCAAGCCAGGTCTCCGTATCAGGACGGGGAATAAGTACTGACTCATTCACCTTAAAAGTCAATCCCATGAAATCTTTTTCACCAATAATAGCTGCTGTGGAAATTCCCTGAATTCTTTTCTGTATGCATTCCCGATACTGAGCTAATTCAGATGGTTCTACAATCAGATCAAAATTGGTATAAAGATAAATTCTGGATTTATGAAGGACATGAGCAAGAAGGAGTTCTGCATCAAGCCGGGGAGATTCTACCTGGTGATTTTTAAAGAAATCGGTTGTCCAGTTAAGAAGTTTCTTTACTGTCCAGATAGTCATATCAGCCATTTTTCTCTCCTTCTTTCATTCTTCTTGCCAAATCTTCTTCCATTAACCGATCAATAATGCTGTCCATATTGCCGTTCATGAAATCTTCCAACTGATATATGCTCACATTGATACGATGATCCGTTACACGTCCCTGTGGATAATTGTAGGTTCTGATTCTTTCAGAACGGTCACCAGAACCGACCTGACTCCTTCTATCAGCTGCTTCTTTCCCTTTGGATTCCCTTATGGCCATATCATAGAGCCGGGATCTTAGAATCTGCATGGCCTTTTCTCTATTCTGCCGCTGGCTCCTTTCGTTCTGACAGGTAACGACTATGCCGGTAGGCAAATGGGTAATACGGATAGCCGAAGATGTTTTATTGATATGCTGACCGCCTGCACCGGATGAACGATATACATCCACTCTCAGATCATCTTTCTTAATATCTACATCTACATCCTCAACTTCAGGAAGAACAGCTACAGTAACTGCCGAAGTATGTACCCGTCCCTGACTTTCTGTAGCGGGAATTCTCTGTACCCGGTGTACACCGCTTTCAAATTTCAGGAGAGAATAGGCTTTATTCCCCTCAATACTGCAGATGACTTCCTTGAAACCGCCCAAATCCGTTTCATTGGCATCAGCAATTTCCATTTTCCATCCCTTGCGTTCCGAAAATTTAAGATACATCTTTAATAAATCTGCTGCAAAAAGGGCCGCTTCTTCACCGCCGGTGCCAGCACGAATTTCGAGAATAACATTTTTATTATCATTAGGATCTTTAGGTATAAGCATCTTATGAATTTCAAGATCCAGTTCTTCTTTTTTCTTTTCATTCTCTTTCAGCTCTTCTTTTGCTAAATCATGCAGTTCCTCCTGGGATTTGTCTGACAGGATTTCCAATGCATCTCTGCATGCCTGATCAGCCTCCTTGTATTCTCTGTATTTCATCACAATTTCACCAAGTTCCGCATGTTCCTTGGATAAATTTCTCCACTTATTCTGATCAGCAATCACTGAAGGGTCACTGATCTGATCTTCTAAAGTCAGATAACGGGCTTCAATCTCGTCAAGTTTATTAATCTGCATTATGATTTCCTCTATTCAAAATTATTTAATACTGATTCCTTACTAGTATACCATGGCAACAGCGAATCTTGGACAAAAAAAACAGGGCCTCTGCCCTGTTTCTCTTAGTCGGTTGTTTTTCCGTAACGTTTGTTGAACTTTTCGATACGGCCGCGAGCCTTTCCGAAACGCTGCTGTCCTGTATAGAATGGATGGGATTTGCTGCTGATATCAATATTGATCAGCGGATATTCATTACCATCTTCCCATTTTACAGTCTGGTTGGAAGTAGCTGTAGAACGGGTCAGGAAAGAGTAGTCAGCACCGATATCACGGAAAACGACTGGATGATAATCCGGATGGATTTCCTTCTTCACTTGTTGCACCTCATTTCAAATACATACATAATTCTTTGCTATTATAACAAAACACAGTCCCTAATGCAAGAATGAAAAATCTTCTATAATGAAATTTATTAAAATGGTTAATTCCCAAAGTAAATTCCAGATTTAAGCATAGTGAGGAATCTACTCTGA
>OLSG01002563.1_pt1 | contig 15110 bp, 11 predicted proteins | sample 1673041 | NCBI WGS metagenome assembly OLSG01 (sample SAMEA3136749, study PRJEB25190) | human gut metagenome | reverse complement strand
CCTTTCAAAAAAGTCTCGCTTTATACTGTCTAAATATATGATACACCTTTCTCAACTCTCGTAACTTAACTCTCAACTCTATCTTTTTTCCATGCAAAAAGACCGGCACCATTGTGCCGGTCAAAATTGCAAATAAATCAGATGTCTCTGTTTACTTTATGAGAACGAAGGCAACGAGTGCAGACATTCATTCTCTTTACCTGTCCGTCTACCAGTACGCGAACTCTCTGGATGTTTGGCTTCCAGGTTCTCTTTGTTTTTAAATGGGAATGGGATACGTTGAATCCCGTAGCGGTTTTCTTGCCGCAAACTTCACAATAGCTAGCCATGTGCTACACCTCCTTGCACTTCCGTAATTGCAACATTCATAATATATCACACTTCATTTTTTTAAGCAAGTATTTTGCGTAACTGAATTTTTAGAATTATAATGAAGATGAGTGTTTGATGTTTGCGCGAATTTGATTTCCTTTTATTATGTATTTATATGTTTATAATAAAGGGCAGGAATTACCATTTCTGATGAAGAAAGGATGCTTATGAGATTAGCAGATTCTGTTCAATATGTCAAAGGGGTAGGGCCGAAGATGAAGGAGAAGCTCTCCCGCCTTGGCATTTCTACGGTGGAGGATCTGATTTCTTTTTATCCCCGAAGGTACCAGGATTGGACGAAAATAAGGAAGATAGAGGAACTTTCTCCTGATGATGAGGCAGTTATTTACGGTGAGGTGGTGAGTGTACGGAAAATCCAGCCCCGCCGGCAGATGACTATCCTGAATGTGACGCTCACTGACGGGACGGGAGCGGTGACTCTTGTGTATTTCAATCAGCCCTGGAAGGAAGAGCAGTTCCAGATGTATTCCCATGTGCTGGCTTACGGAAAGGTGGAGTATGGCTATGGGAAGGTGCAGATGTCCAATGCGGAAACGGAAGTTGTGTCCCCGGAGGAGCTGAAATCTTTCCAGAAGCTGGTGCCCATTTATCCTTTGACCGATGGCATCCGTATAAATCAGATGCGCCAGATGATTTCCTTTGCTCTCACTCATGTGGAGGATCTTGTGGAAAACCTTCCTCCGGAAACGGTGGAGAAAGAGCATCTCATGGGCCGCTATGAGGCGGTGCGGGAGATGCACAGTCCGGATACCTGGGAGGAGCAGAAGGAAGCAAGACGGCGTATCGCCTACGAGGAGCTTTTCTTTATGCAGGCCGGTATCCTCCTTCTCCGTAAGAAACGGGAGAAGAATGTGATGAGCATCAAATGCGCGCCGTCAGGGAAACTGGTGAGAGATGTGTTTTCCAATCTTCCTTTCCAGCTGACTGACGGGCAGAAGAATGCATTTGCAGATATTGAAAGTGATATGGAAGGGCTTGTGCCCATGCACCGCCTGATTCAGGGGGATGTAGGGAGTGGTAAGACAGCTGTCGCGGCTCTGGCGCTGGCTAAAATTGTGGAGAATGGCTATCAGGGAGCCCTTATGGCGCCGACGGAAGTGCTGGCAGGCCAGCATTACAAGACTTTCCAGGAGTTCTACAAGGGACTTCCTATCCATGTGGCCTATCTTTCCGGCCAGACGAAGACGAAGGAAAGGCAGGAGATACTGAAGGGCCTGGCTGATGGTTCTATCGATGTGCTCATCGGTACCCATGCGCTCATTGAGGAAGATGTGGTCTTTGCTCATCTGGGACTTGTCATCACTGATGAACAGCACCGGTTCGGCGTGAAGCAGAGGAAGGCGCTGGAAACGAAGGGCGGATATCCCCATATCCTTGTTATGACAGCAACGCCGATTCCAAGGACTATGGCTCTTTCCATTTATGGAGATCTGGATGTGTCGTCCATCCGGGGGATGCCGCCGGGAAGACATCCGGTGAAGACCTATGCCATCGACCATGGCCTGTTGAAGCGGGTCTTCAATTTCATGGGAAGGGAGATGCAGGCCGGCCATCAGGTCTATGTAGTATGTCCTCTGGTAGAGGAAAGCGAGAAGCAGGACCTGGCGTCTGCTGTTTCTGTGTATGAAGAACTGAAGAATCAGGTATTTCCCATGTTCGGCGTAGGTCTCGTCCACGGACGGATGAAGAATGCAGACAAAGAGCAGGTGATGAATGATTTCCATGAAGGAAAGATTCAGCTCCTTGTGGCCACTTCTGTCATTGAAGTTGGTGTGAATGTGCCCAATGCCACGATTATGTTTGTATACGGCGCAGACCGGTTCGGCCTGTCCCAGCTCCATCAGCTCCGAGGGCGTGTAGGAAGAGGAAAGGCGCAGGCCTACTGCATCCTTTACTCCGATAACCGGAATGAAGTGACCCGTCTGCGACTGAAGCTTATGTGCGAGATACAGGATGGTTTCCTTCTTTCTGAAAAGGATCTGCTTCTCCGTGGGAGCGGGGAATTCTTCGGTTATCACCAGCATGGCATGCCGGATCTGAAGGCTGCCGATATTGTGCGGGATCTGCCTCTTCTGGAGAGCGCAAGGAAGGAAGCGGCGAAGGCAGTGGAGGAAGGCATGGATTTCCGGGAAGAACTGATGCACCGGTTTGGCGGCGCCTTCATCCGGAAACTCTATGATATGGATTGAGAGAAAAAGATAGAAAAATCCGAATTTTCACCACTTTGGGATTTATGCTATAATAATAAAATTGACAGAGAAAATAATCATTATCTGACTGATAGAGATGTAATGAATGGGAGGCTAAGATGAGAGAAGATAAGTTTGGCAGGCTGGCGTTAACATTTGATGATGTCCTGCTTGTACCAGCTCATTCCGTAGTATTGCCGAGAGATGTGAGCGTGAAGACAAAGCTCACCAGGAATATTTCCCTGAATATTCCGATCATGAGTGCTGGCATGGATACGGTCACCGAAGCGGAAATGGCGATTGCTATGGCCCGCGAAGGGGGCATCGGTGTCATTCACAAGAATATGAGCATCGATGAACAGGCCAGAGAAGTCAAACTGGTGAAGCGTTCTGAACATGGTGTCATTACCGACCCCATCTGCCTGTATGCTGATAATACACTGGCAGAAGCGGATGAACTGATGAACCGTTACCATATTTCCGGCGTACCGGTTACCGATGAAAACGGAATTCTGACTGGCATCATTACGAACAGAGATATGCGTTTTGAGACAGACCTCAGCCGTTCTATAGGAGAAGTCATGACTTCTGAAGGCCTGGTGACTGCACCGGAAGGCACCTCCATTGAAGAGGCAAAGGAAATCCTGAAGGCACACCGCATCGAAAAGCTTCCTCTGATTGATGAAAAAGGCCACCTGAAAGGCCTTATCACCATTAAGGATATCGAAAGAAGAAGGAAATTCCCATCCGCTGTGAAAGACAGCAACGGAAGACTTCTGGTAGCTGCTGCTATCGGCGTCACTCCTGATGTAGAAGAAAGAGTGGAAGCACTGATGGCTGCCAAGGCCGATGTATTTGTTATCGATACCGCTCACGGCCACAGCGAAGGGGTGCTCCAGCAGATCAGGAGACTTCGCCAGACTTTCCCTCATATGGAAATCATTGCAGGCAATGTGGCTACCTTTGAAGGTACAAAGGCACTCATTGAAGCCGGTGTCGATGCAGTCAAGGTAGGTATCGGACCTGGCTCCATCTGCACCACCCGCGTGGTTGCCGGTGTAGGCGTACCGCAGATCACTGCTATCTATGACTGCGCAAGAGCAGCTGAAGGGACCGGCGTTCCGATTATTGCAGACGGCGGTATCCAGTATTCCGGCGATATTGCTAAGGCTCTGGGAGCCGGCGCTTCTACCGTTATGCTCGGTAATCTTCTGGCTGGTACAGAAGAAAGTCCGGGAGAAACCATTATTTACCAGGGCAAGACGTACAAGGCTTACCGTGGCATGGGATCTCTGGGTGCCATGCAGGCAGGCAGCAAGGACCGCTATTTCCAGCAGAATACAAAGAAGCTGGTGCCGGAAGGTATCGAAGGCCGTATCCCTTACAAGGGACATGTGTCCGACGTGGTATTCCAGCTTATTGGCGGCCTGAGAGCAGCCATGGGTTACTGCGGCGCTGCTGATATTAATGATATGAATGAAAAGACTCAGTTTGTTCAGATTACCGGTGCCGGTCTCCGTGAAAGCCATCCCCATGATGTAAGCATCACGAAGGAAGCGCCGAACTATAGCGTAAAATGACAGAAGAACCAATAATATCCCATGTAGTGATGGATATCCGCATCCATGCAGTCACCATGAAGGAAGCCCTTGCTTTTGCTGAGAAAGAAATCGAGAGCGGAAGCCCTTCCGTGATTGCTACCGCCAATGCGGAAATGATTATGATTGCCCAGGAAGATAAAGAACTGGGACATATACTGAACCATGCAGACCTGGTCGTTCCGGATGGCGCCGGCGTTCTCTGGGCGGGAGAGCAGCTGGGCACTCCCTTCCCGGAACGGGTCACCGGTGCGGACCTGACAGTAGAGCTTCTGAAGAGAGCATCTGTCATGCACTGGCCGGTCTATTTCCTGGGAGGAAATCCCGGGGTCGCTGCAAAAGCAGCAAAGAAATTTATGGAAGACCACGGCAGCTTTTCCCTGGTCGGATGCCATGACGGATACTTCAATGAGGAAGAAGAGAAAGAAATCATTGAAGATATCAAGAAGAGCGGTGCGAAGATCCTCTTCGCCGGTCTGGGCGTTCCGAAGCAGGAAAAGTGGCTCTATGCCCATAAGGACGAATTAGGCGTCCTTTCCATGGGGATCGGCGGCGTATTTGACGTGATGAGCGGCAATCTGAAAAGAGCGCCTCTCTGGATGCAGAGACACCGTCTGGAATGGGCTTACCGCCTGTATCTCCAGCCGAGCCGTATCGGCAGGATGATGGCTCTTCCCAAATTCATGCAAGCTGTGAAGAAATGGAAAAAGGAACGCAGGAGTAAATAATGCTGAAGAAACCGATTATCTTGCCTGAAGGGTATCCATTCATCATTGTCACATTCCTCTTAGGCCTGCTCTGTATATACATGGGCTGGTACTACGGGGCGGTGATTCCTTTCGTATTCTGTCTGTACTTCAGTTATTTTTTCCGGTGTCCGCCGAGAAATAACAAAATCGATCCAGACGAATACACCTTGGTTTCACCGGCAGACGGCACGGTGGTGGATGTGTCCCATGATGCGGAGGAGTATACTTTCCTTGGCGAAAAATGCCATAAGATTACGATTTTCCTTTCCATCTTTGATGTTCACTGCAATAGAAGTCCTATGGCAGGGGAGATTAAATATCAGTCCTACACCCAGGGCCGTTTCCTTCCTGCATATAGAGAAGGAGTGGGCTTTGAAAATGAAAGAGGGGCTATCGGAATCGTCGGAAAACACCGGTCGATTCTGGTTATCCTCATTGCCGGAATCCTGGCAAGGAGAGTAGTTTCCTGGAAGAATCTGGGAGACAGCCTGAAAAAAGGGGAACTTTACGGTATGATTAAATTTGGCTCTTGTACAGAGCTGTATATTCCGGGAGATTGCGATATTTACGTCAAGAAAGGCGATAAAGTAAGAGGCGGTCTGACGGTGGTAGGGAGGCTGAAATAAGTTGAATAAATCTTGGATCGCCAATGGAGTGACTGCAGCAAATGCACTGTTTGGCGGATTGTCTATCATGATGTCCATCCAGGGACATTACAAGACAGCAGCAGTTTTCATTCTGATAGCCATGGTGGCTGATGCACTGGACGGCCGTGTGGCCCGTGCTCTTCATACAGCAGGCCCTATGGGTGTGGAACTGGATTCCCTGTCTGATGATATTTCCTTTGGTATTGCTGCCGGCGCTCTCATGTATTCCTATCAGCTTCATGAAACCGGCATCCCGGGCATCATCGTCTGTGCCCTTCTCGGCACTTTCTGTGCATTCCGTCTGGCCCGCTTCAATGTGAAGGTTTCCAGTGTCCATGGATACTTTGAAGGCCTTCCCTGCCCGACCACCGGAGTCATCGTAGCCGCTTACGTGCTCTCCGGTATCAAAATATGGGACTGGGCCGCTCTTCTTTTCGTACTTCTCCTTGCTTTCCTCATGGTCAGCGAAGTTCATTATCCGGACAACAAGGGAGCCAGCGCAGATCAGCTTCACCTGCCGGCTCTTCTCATCTGCCTCGCATTCTTCATCATCAGTACCGTGCTGTACTGGCCGATCTGGGCCGCTGCTCTTTGCGCTGCCTACATCATGTTTGGTATGATGAATACATATCTGAACCGCCGCAAGGCAAAGCGTAAATCCATGAGAAAAAGAAGTAGAGGAAACCACGAAGGAACCTGAACATGACTCACGTACTCGATATAATCATGATTCCGGTACAGCTCATCGTAGCATTCTTTACCATATACTACACGGTGATTGCTGTATTCGGCATGTGGCATCGAAAAGACAAAAATCTGCTGCCCCCCAAGAGCCGTTTTGCTGTCGTCATACCGGCGCATAACGAAGCTATGGTACTGGCAGATCTGTTGGAAAATTTAAAACTTCTGAAATATCCGAAAGAACTGTACGACGTATATGTTATCGCAGATAACTGCACGGATAATACGGCAGACATTGCCAGACAGCATGGCGCCTACGTTTTCGAAAGGACCAACAAGGAACTGGTCGGAAAAGGCTATGCCATGGACTGGGTATTCCCGAAAATCTTTGCACTGGACAAGGATTATGATGCGTTCTGCGTATTCGATTCGGATAACCTGGTGCATCTGGATTTCCTGTCCGTCATGAATACCCGTCTCCTGAAAGGACAGAAAGTCCTTCAGGGATATCTGTCTGCAAAGAACCCGACAGATACCTGGGTATCCGGTACCTTTGCTATCGCTTTCTGGACCATCAACCATCTGTGGCATCTGGGCAAGTACAATCTGGGCCTTTCTTCCTGCCTCGGCGGGACAGGCATGTGTATTGCCTCTGATGTGGTAAAGAAATATGGCTGGGGCTGCGACTGCCTTACGGAAGATATGGAATTCTCCATGAAATGCCTGTCTCACGGCATCCGTACCTGCTGGGTCCACGATGCGATCATCTATGATGAAAAACCGCTGGGATTCATGGCATCCTGCCGCCAGAGAAAAAGATGGGCACAGGGACAGTTCGACTGCTCTGAAAGATATATCCCCATCCTGCTGAAAGAAGGCATCAGGAGACACAGTATCGTGATCCTTGATGGAATCATGCAGCTCCTGCAGAACTATTTCCTCCTTCTTTCCACTTTCTATCTGATCATGACCTACATCAATATGTTCTATCCATGTTTCACCATGATTCTCTATAATGATGTACTGGTACCCCATCAGTTCTGGGCAGTCCTGGGCTTCATCCAGTCCGTCGTACCGCTCATCGTACTCCTTCAGATAGAAGTACCTTTCAAGATTTATCTTTACTGGCTCATCTATCCGATCTTCATGTACTCCTGGATTCCAGTCACCGTACTGGGCTGGAAAGACCGGCATAAGAAAGGATGGGTACACACCATCCATACCAGAAGCATGCATTTCCAGCAGGCTGACCTGACCCGTAAAAAAGAAATAGATTAACAGAAAAGAGAGCCGTTGAAACGGCTCTCTTTTTCTTAGAGTTGAGAGTTGAGCGCAGAGAGCCCCGAGGTGGTAAAAAACATTTGGATTTTTAAATTATAAAGTTTGTACGGATAACGGCGCGATACCTTTAGTGCTTCAAAGTGCGGTTTTCCCCCTTTCTTTTGCCTTACAGGCAAAAGACTTCCTCACCACCTGAGCCATACTCTCCACTAACCATTGGACGTCGAACGAGATTTATGGAGAAGCGTGTCACTGGATTCTCGCTTACTGCGTTCACTACGAAATCCAGTTCCCTTGCCACCCCGGCTGGTGAGCACTGCGTGCTCTTTAAAGGGGGGAGCCCTATTTTAAAGGACTGTATGAGTTTATATGGCCGAGATTGAACATGTTAACAAGCGCATGGTACCGATAGGGGGAAGGCGGATACTGACTCTGTATAACAGATATCAGATTGCAAGACAACCAGAGTAAAGAGATATTGCCCCGGCCGACGGGGATATAGTTCATGGCTGCAATGGTAGCCCTTTTCTTGATGTCACTGGCGGCGCTGGCGGTTTAATCTCATAATTTTGGTATGGGAAGAACCCCGTGCAGAGCATGCCGGCGGAAGGAGTTCAGTTTGTAACGATGTATGCACCAGTGGTAAAATGAACTATCCTAAAGGCTTTCTACTCATCGGCGGAGCCGATACCTTTGCTCATGGCTCTGTGCTTATAGCTTATAACGGTTTCCCGGGTATCGCGGGATGATCGTAAGACTTAATAATAAAAATCATAAATTCTTTACAACCTCGGGGATCTGGGCACTCAACTCTTAACTCTTGAAAGGGGCTGTATTTTTCTACAGCCCTTATTAATAAATCAAGCAGGCCGTGGGAAAATCCTGTATAATACTATAAGAATCTGGAATAACGTAAAGGAGAAAGGATGCAGTTACTTCGTTTGACAATGCAGGGATTCAAGTCCTTTGCAGATAAGACTACCGTTGAGTTTGCCAATGGCATGACGGTCATTGTGGGACCTAACGGATGCGGGAAGAGTAATATTTCTGATGCGGTCCGCTGGGTACTGGGGGAACAGAATGTAAGAAATCTCAGAGGGCAGAAGGCTGAAGATATTATTTTCTCCGGCTCAGAATCCAGACAGGCAAAGAATGGGGCAGAAGTCACTCTTGTACTGGATAATTCTTCCCATGAACTGCCGCTAGATACGACGGAAGTTTCCATCACTCGCCGGATCCTCCGAAATGGGGACAGTGATTTCCGCATCAATAAGAGAAGCTGCCGGCTGAAGGATATACAGGAGCTGCTTGCCAATACAGGACTGGGAAAAGGATCCCTTGCCATTATCGGGCAGAACCGGGTGGATCAGGTGCTCACCGCTCATCCGGAAGAGAGACGGCTCATTTTTGAAGATGTGGCAGGTATCAGCCTTTACCGGATGCGGAAGAATGAAGGGCTCCGCAAACTGGAAAAGACAGCAGAGAACATGGAAAGGGCCAGAGATATGATGGCCCTTCTTGATGAGCAGCTCATTCCCCTCAAAGAAGGAGCGGAAAAGGCAAAGGTATACAAAGAACTGATGAAGAAGAAGAGAGCCATCACCGCGACTCTTGCAGTTTTAAAGATGACTTCCATCGGCCGTATGCTTTCCCGTTATGAAACAGAATACCGCGCTCTTGAAGAAGAGGATGTGAAGTGGGAAACCACCCTTTCTTCCTTTGATGCGGAAAGAGCAAAGCTTGAAAAGGAAGCCCTTGATTTCCAGGAAAATCTGAGAAAGGCAGGGGAGAAAGCTGCCGATGCCCAGAAGAGGAGAGAAGAACTCCGGGGGGATTACCGGGTCAAGGAAGAAGCGCTCCATCACAGCGAAGAAAAGAGAGCAGAGCTTCTTTCTGATGAAGAAGACCTGAAAGAAGCGGCTGCAGAACTGGAAGAAGATATCCAGAATGTAGAGGAAGAATATAAAGCGGCTCTGGCATCCTTTGAAGAATGGGACGGAAAGAAGAAAGCGGCAGAGAAAGAAAAGGAAGAACTGGAAAAAGCCCTTGCTCTTTCAGAAGAAGAATATGCAGAAAGACTGGAAATAGACAGGAAGCAGATGGCTGCCAGAGAGAGAATGGAACAGGAGATTTCCCATCTGGAAGAAGAAATTGCCCGTTTCAAGAGAGAAAAGGAAGGTTTCTCCCTCTCTCTTTCTGAAAAGGAAAAATCTCTGGATGATGCTTCCAGTGAACTGAAAGAAGTGGAAGAAGAGGAGAAGAAGGGAAAGGAAAGATTCCTCACTCTGGAAGAAGAGGGAAAGAAGGACAGCCTCCTCCTGAAACAGGCAGAAGATGCAAGGTTTGCCCTGATGAATGAAAGAAACAGGAAAGAATCAGAGCTCACTGCCCTTATTTCCAGAAGGAATTATCTGGAACACGCAGAAAAGGAATATGCCAGCTTCTCCCTCTCTACCAAGAAAATCATGGAAAACAGGGACCTCTTCGGTGACCATATCCATGGCGCTCTTGGCGAACTGATCCATGTGCCGGAAAAGTATACAGAAGCGGCAGAAATCGCTCTTGGAAGCTGGATTTCCTGCATCGTCACTGATACTACTGCAGCTGCCGGGAAAATCATCCAGTGGCTGAAGGAAAAGAGGCTCGGAAGAGCCACCTTCTTCCCGCTGGAATCCATGCATCCCGGCAATCGGGGAAGGGAAGCGGAAGCGGCGAAAGAGGCAGGTATCGAAGGGATAGCATCGGAACTTTTCTCCTGTGATGCGCAGTACAAAGATCTGGTCACTTCCCTGCTGGGAAGGACCCTTATCGCCGGTACCCTTGATGATGCCAGAAGGGTAGCCAAGAAATACGGCTACCGCATCCGCATCGTCACCCTCGACGGGCAGATTATCAATGCCGGCGGTTCTCTCACCGGCGGTTCCATGAAGAAGAAGGAAAATACCTTCTTCGGACGGAAGAAGGAAATCGCATCCCTCTATAAAATGGAGGAAGAAAAGAAGAAGGAACTTTCCCTTGCCCAGAAGAAATGGGAAGAGGAAAGTAAGAAATGTGATACTCTCGCTCATGAAGTGATGGTGGAAAGAGAAGCATGGCAGAGCCTCAAAGTAACTCTCGCAGCCCTTTCTGCCCGGAAAGAAGGGCTTCAGAAATCTTATAAAGAATATGAATCTCTGGTTGCCAGAGAAAGAGAAAACGAAAGTGTAAGAGAAGAAGAAGAGAGAAAAGCAGGAGCAAGGAAAGAAGAACTGGAAAAAGCGCTCGCTGCCCTTCCTGTCATCTCCGCACCGGGAGAAGATGAGAAGAGCAGGAAGCTCCGGGAAGCACTGGAAATAAAGAATCAGGACATCCTTGCCATCCACGTCTCTCTGACAAAAGCAGAAGAAGGTCTTGCCTTCGGCAGAAGGATGAAGGAAGACCGGGCTCTGGCAAAGAAGGAACAGGAAGAAGACTGGAAAAAGCTCCTTGAAGATAAGAAGGAAAATGATGAATTGATTCTCCGTCTCCAGAAGGAAATGGAAGTATTGAAGATTTCCTTCGACGAAGCTGAGAAAATCTGGCAGGAAGAAGCAGGGCGCCAGTCCAGGATGCAGGATGATTCCGACCAGTTCCTCATCCGTCAGAAAGAATGGGAAACCAAATGGCGGAGTGCTCAGGAAAAATCTTCGGCTATCAAACGGGAAATGACAGAGAAGAAGAGCCGTATCGATTATTTCAAAGAGCAGGAAGAAGAAGAGAAGCGGAAGATGGAAGAAAGCCATATGACGATGGCTGAAGCTGCTGAGCTTAAACTTTCGGGCTCTATGCAGGATATGAAGAAACTGGAAGAAGACCTGGCAAAACAGGTGGAAGACCTGGGCAGCGTCAATCCCCATGGGGAAGAAGAGTACAAGATCCAGCTGGAACGGCGCCAGTTCTTTGAAGTGCAGATCGAAGACCTGAAGAAAGCAGGAGAAGGACTGGAAAAGGTGATTCACGATATCGATGTCACCATGACAGAACAGTTCTCTGATGCGTTCAAGAAGGTAAATCAGGAATTCGGCCGCATCATGCAGCTCATGTTCCTGGGCGGCAAGGCAAGACTGGAACTGACCAATGAAGAGCATCCTCTGGAAGGGGGCGTGGAAATGTACCTCCAGCTCCCAGGGAAGAAGCGTCAGCCTCTCACTCTCATGTCCGGCGGCGAAAGGGCGCTTACTGTCATCGCCCTTCTCATGTCCTTCATGGCATACCGGCCGGCGCCATTCTGCTTCGTCGATGAAATCGATGCCGCACTGGATGATGCCAATGTAGAAAGATACAGCCGCATGATTGCTGATTACAAGAAGAAGACCCAGTTCATTGTCATTTCCCACAGAAAGAAGACCATGGAGTTTGCAGATACCCTGCAGGGGGTCACCATGGCAGAAAAGGGGATTTCATCCCTCATTACCGTCAAAATGAAAGACTATGTGGAATAAAGAATGACCGCCATGGTACAATGGAATAAATACATCTTGGAGGAAAGTCATGGGATTTTTTGATAAACTGAAAAAAGGCCTCACCAAAACTAAGGAAAGCCTTATCAAAAACATTGAAAGCGTAGTTATCGGGTATGCACAGATTGATGAAGAATTTCTGGAAGATCTGGAAATGGTACTCCTTTCCGGCGATCTGGGCGTAAGGACCACCGACTATCTCATGCGCAAGATTCGCCGTGGCGTCACTGAAGGCACCATTCATCACACCAATGAAGTCATGCCTTTCATGGAAAAGACAGTGAAGGAACTCTTGAAAGATACCACCATCGATCAGGAAAATACCCATCATCCGGAAGTCATTCTGGTTGTCGGCGTCAATGGGGTAGGCAAGACTACCACCATCGGAAAACTGTCCGGCCGCCTACACAAAGAAGGGAAGAAAGTCCTTCTCGCTGCTGCTGATACATTCCGTGCCGCTGCTTCTGAACAGCTCACCATCTGGGCTGAAAGGACAGGCGCGGACATTGTAAAACATGCAGAAGGCGCAGATCCTGCAGCCGTTGCATTTGACGCTGTCTCTGCAGCGAAAGCCAGAGGCGCGGACGTGGTCCTCATCGATACAGCAGGAAGACTGCAGACAAAGATCAACCTCATGGAAGAACTGGCAAAAATCAGCCGCGTAGTGAAGAAGGTCATTCCTGATGCACCGCACCAGACCCTTCTGGTCCTTGATGCCACCACCGGTCAGAATGCTATCAGCCAGGCAAAGAACTTCGGGGAAATCGTGCCTCTCACCGGTGTGGTCCTTACCAAACTGGACGGCACTGCCAAAGGCGGCGTAGTCCTCTCTGTCCATGAAGAACTCCACGTGCCTATCAAATGGATTGGCGTAGGGGAAAGAGAAGAAGACCTCGACCGCTTCCATCCGGAAGAATTTGCAAAAGCACTCTTTGAAACAGAAGACCATATCCTCGAACACAGCACGAAGGTGTAAGGGAGAAGAGGGTGTGAAAAATCACACCCTCTTCAGCGATAAGCGATGAGCGATGAGCTCAGAGCGGCGGTAAAAATATTTATGATTTTTTTAATAAAAGAACAGCTTCGAGCACAAATCTCCAGGCTGTTCTTTTATTGATAAAGCGAAGCAATACTGCATATATCTGCTAAACGATGATAAGGTTGTAAAGGTTACAGAATTTGAAAAAATCACAAAGTCTTTTTCCTTCTTGGGACTCTGCCCTTTTAAACCATTAGCACCGTTTATGACATCGAAAGGTAATTATGATTATAAAAGACAATGAAACCTATCCATTTCCTCTGGAAATCACATTGAAGCCCTATGTCCGGTCCAAAAGTATCCACATCACCAGAGATAAGGTGGTGATGGTCACGGTTCCCCCATTTATCGGGGAAGAAGGGGCTTATCGGTTTGTGGATTCAAAAATGGACTGGATAATGAGCCATCTGCCAAGGATACCAGACCGGATAGTCTATAAATACGAAGATGGAGAAATCCATTATTTCCTTGGAAAGCCCTATCCAGTCTATTTCATAAACGGTAAGAAGAATGAATTTTCCTTCGGCGGAAAGGAAATCCATATCACCATGACGGCCCGTACAAAGAACAGGAAGGCACTCTATGAAAGACTTATGAAGGAAGAACTCAAGGAAGTCATTCTGAAGCTTGCGAAAAAATGGGCGAGGACCATGGACTTGTGGAATTTTTCCTTTACCATCAGAAAACTGAAGAGCCGGTGGGGCAGCTGTAATACAGCTCTCCGGGAATTCACCTTTGCCCTGGACCTTGTGACAAAACCGGAAGAAGAAATCGAGTCTGTGGTGGTCCATGAGATGAATCATCTGCTGGAAGAGGGTCACAATTACCGATTCTATACGCTCATGGAGCAATGGCTTCCCGATTACCGCAAGCGGAGGAAGAAACTGAATGAACTTCCCCGGGAATTCATGTAAAATGTTCTATGCCTGAAATATACTGAAAGGCGCCGTATGGAAAACTATTCCGTATCATAGTTTTTTTATAAGGGGCTACAGAAAAAGCTTAACCTGTGGTATAATGTAATAGAATTCTTTTATATCAAGAATTTACAAAGAATTGAATCTTTTCTGGGGTTATTTTAGGTAAGGGGTAGTTCAATGAATAATACGGACTGGAAGATCCTTATTTATCTTCGGGAAGAACGAAGCATCAATAAAGTAGCAAAAAGACTTTTCATGACACAGCCTTCTCTGACCTATCGTCTGAGTCAGATGGAAAAAGAAATCGGCTGTCCTCTTTTTATCCGTACCAATAAAGGGGTTCACTTTACAGACGCAGGAAACCGTCTCTTTTCCTTTGCGGAAAAGGAACTGCAGCAGTATCAGGACATGAAGAACTACGTCACCCATGAGCCGAACTCCATCTCCGGTGTTCTCCGCATCGGTGCCAGCCAGTCCTTTGCACAGTCCCACATGCCTGCCATCCTGAAAGGCTTTGTTGATAAATACAATGATATTGAAATCTCTCTCACTACCGACACCAGTGATCAGCTGGTCAAACTGGTGAAGAAAGAAGACATTCATCTGGCGATTGTGAGAGGAAACCAGGAATGGCCGGACGCAGACATCCTCCTGGAAGAAGCGCCCCTTTATCTCATCTCTGCCAAGAAGATCGACTATGATACCCTTCCGGATCAGCCGGCAATCCGCTACCGCAGCGACCCATCCCTGGACGAACTGCGTACCCGCTGGTGGAGACAGAATTTCACCGAATCTCCCCATTTCATGCTCACCGTTTCCGACTGTCTCACCTGCGTGGAAATCGTAAACCAGGGCCTTGGACAGTCCCTCATTCCGGAAGACATCCTCTATAAATGTGCACCCCACGTCAATAGAGAAATGATTTATGACAAATCCAGAAAACCGATACTCCGCCCGAGCCATCTGATCTACAAGACCGCCATGCTCCAGTCGACACCGGTTAAAATATTCGTAGAATATATGAAAGAGTATTTCCGTAATAAAAAGGAAAAAGCAAAACAGAATTCATAAAACAATACCTTTTCGGGTTATAGGACATTTTGTGTGTTTTTTTATGCCAATGGAGCTAGTGTTT
>OLSG01002541.1_pt1 | contig 15242 bp, 8 predicted proteins | sample 1673041 | NCBI WGS metagenome assembly OLSG01 (sample SAMEA3136749, study PRJEB25190) | human gut metagenome | reverse complement strand
AGCATCAGGGTTGTACTTTTCTTTTTCAGAAAGCCGCCCATCGTGGAAAGCTTGGTGACAAAGAAGGAGTGCTGGTTTAATTCATATACTAAATCATCGGCGTCCTCACTGCCAATGATTGCGATAATCATTTTCATAAGCGGTACCTCCTGAAAAATTTTCTATTATTGTACCATTAATTTATGAAAATGGAAATAAAAAAATGAGAAATTTATGTTAAAATATAAATGATTATGATTGCTTGCAGGTGAGAATTTTTTGGACTGAAAATTCCATCTGCCGCAGGAATGGCGGCAGATTTGCGGGAATAGAGAAAGGCAGAAGTATGATTCGAAATATAGTATTTGATATGGGAATGGTATTACTGGAGTATGATCCGGTCAAGGTGTGCTGGGAGTACACAGATAATCCGGAGGATGTGGAGTGGATGCGCCGCGAATTGTTTGATTCGAAGGAGTGGTCGCTTTTAGACGAGGGAACGCTGACGGATGCACAGGCGCTGGAGCGGGTGCAGAAACGCCTGCCAAATGAACATCTGCGCTGGCTGGCGAAGGAAAGTCTGGAACACTGGCATGAGTACAACATCTGGGCGAAGCCGGGGATGGGAGAGCTGGTGAAGGAACTGAAAGAAAAGGGCTGCGGCATCTACCTCTGCTCGAATTGTTCCGTGCGCCTGCGTGTGTTCGAGCATGAAATTCCGGGCATTGAATATTTTGACGGCACGCTTGTCTCAGCGGAGGAGAAGCTGGCGAAGCCGAATCCGGCGATCTATGAGAGATTGTTTGAAAAATTTCATCTCAAAGCGGAAGAATGCTTTTTCATCGATGACCGTCAGGATAACATCGACAGCGCGAAGGGCTGCGGCATGGATGGTTACTGTTTTGCGGACGGGAATGTGGAGAGGCTGCGGGCGTACATGGAGGAGATGGAAATATTATAGAAAAGCAGTGCAAGGTGCCCGATAAAAAGATTATTTTCCTAAAAAACACCGGGAGAGTCATAAGCTGATGAAAAGAAAGTGAAAAGGTTTTGGAATCAGGCACTTATGGTCTAAAAAAAATACAAAATCAGAAAGAAATTTGATTGATAATAATATCACAATATGAGATAATGAAGAAGAATGGGGAAAGATGCATTTTTAGTAAATTCCCCTGGAAGATGCATGTGAACAGACAGTTTTTTGACCGGGAATCTCCGGTGAAAGGCTGCGTCTGTTTTATAACGGATAGTGAGGAGGTCATTATATGAGAGTATCGATTTGTATCGGAAGTGCCTGTCATCTGAAAGGATCCCGCGAGGTAATCCAGAAGCTGCAGAAGCTGGTTTCAGAGAATCATCTGGACAGTGAGGTGGATTTAAATGGAGATTTCAGCGGCAACTGCCGTAAAGGTGTCTGTGTGACGGTAGATGGAGAACTGTATTCCGTAAAACCGGAGACAACTGAAGAATTTTTCCAGAAGGAGATTCTGGGACGCCTGAACGCGTAATCGTTTACATATAACGGCAAAAAGAGAGGGAGAGTCTATGCCGATTATTGATTTTAAGGCGACGATGTGTAAGCATTGTTATAAATGTGTGCGGGGCTGCGAAGTGAAATCAATCATGATCCGGGATGGTCATGCATATATCATGCCAAATCGCTGTATTCTCTGTGGGCAGTGCCTTTTGAACTGCCCGCAGTCGGCAAAACGTGTTCCGAGCGAACTTTCCAAGGTCAAAAAGCTGATTGAGAGCGGCGCACCGGTTATTGCATCGCTGTCGTCTTCCTATATGGGGGTTCTGCCGTATAAAAAGCGGGGGCAGGTCAAGTCAGCATTAAAAAAGCTGGGATTTACGAATGTTTGTGATGCGGCGGAGGGCGCCGCGCTGGCGACGGAAGAGTATGTCCGTTTATTAGAGCGGGGCGAGATGAAAAATATCATCACAACTGCCTGTCCGAGTATCGTGAACCTGATTGAGATTCATTATCCGGAACTGATCAAATATCTGGCACCGGTGCTGATTCCGTCGGGGATCCATACGCGCATGCTGCACGCGGAGTTCGGCGAGGCGGCGAAGGTAGTCGTGATCGGACCGTGTATCGCGGAAAAAGAGAAAAACAGGGTTGTGAAGCCCGATGCAGTCCTCACATTTGAGGATTTAAAACAGTGGCTGTCAGAGGAACAGATCGAGATCGAAGCATGTGAGGAAGAACCGTTCGAAGATCGTGAACCGGGCGCGAATCTGCGTTATCCGGTCAGCGGCGGACTGCTTACGGCGGTGACGGCGACCCAGAAGAAACCGGACAAGTACCGCAAGTTCTATGTCAGCGGCGTGAAGGACTGCCTGGATGTCTGTGAGGCGATGAAAACCGGCGAGGTGGCTGGCTGTTTCATCGAGATGAACGCCTGTCATGGAGGCTGTGTCAATGGACCGTCCACGGCGACCTCAGTGTCGAGTTTTAAAGTTAAGCTGGATCTGGAAGCGATGCTTCCGAAGAAACCGGCAGATCTATCCCTGATGCATGAGGCGGCGCGCCAGGTGGAGATTCACCGGACGTTTGTGGATCGTTCTCAGAAGGAGCGGATTCCGACCGAGGAAGAGATCCGGGAGATCTTGAAAAAGACGGGCAAGATGACGCCGGAGCAGGAATTAAACTGTGGTGCGTGCGGTTATCCGACCTGCCGGGAGAAGGCGATTGCTGTTTTCCAGAAAAAGGCGGAGGTCGATATGTGTATTCCGTACCTGCATGACCGGGCGCAGTCGCTGTCTCATCTGGTGATGGATACGTCCCCGAACCTGATCATGATCATCGACGATGATATGCGGATCCGGGAGTGTTCGGTGGCGGCAGAAATGTATTTCGGCGTCAAACCGGAGGCGATCAAGGGAAAACCGCTGGAGGACTTTATCAACGCCGAGGATGTCCGCGAGGTATTCCGGACGCACACAAGCGTCCACAGCCGGAAGGTGATCTATCCGGATCGGAATCTTGTGACGCTTCAAAACATTGCGTATATCGATGACGGCAATTTTGTCATTGCCACGATCATTGATGTGACGCGCGAGGAAAAACAGGCAAAACAGGAATATGCCAAGAAAAAGGCGACCATTGATCTGGCACAGAATGTCATTTACAAACAGATGATGGTTGCACAGAATATTGCCGGACTCCTGGGTGAGACGACGGCGGAGACGAAGACAACCCTGATGAAGCTTTGTTCCCTGATTGACGATGAGAGCGAAAGTGAGGTCCGATAAATGGGAGTAACCGTAGATGTCACGTTTAAAAGTCTGAATAAGTATTCAGAGATCCTGTGCGGCGATACGGTAGAGTGCCTGAAAACGGAAGATTCGGACGTTATCATTCTGGCGGACGGCATGGGAAGCGGCGTCAAGGCGAATATTCTTTCGACGCTGACGGCAAAGATTCTGGGTACGATGTTTTTAAATGGAGCCACGCTGGAGGAATGTGTGGAGACGATTGTGCAGACGCTTCCGATCTGTCAGACGAGACAGGTGGCGTATGCGACGTTCTCGATTCTCCAGATTTTCAACAACGGCGAGGTATATTTAGTTGAATATGATAACCCGCGATGCATTTTTTTGCGCTGTGGTCATGTGGTGGAGCTGCAGAAATACAAGCGTCTCGTCAAGGACAAGGAGATCAGCGAGTGCCGGTTTCAGGTTCAGAAGGGGGATGCGCTGGTACTTGTCAGCGACGGCGTGACGCACGCGGGAGTCGGAAAGAGCGGCAAATATAAATTTGGCTGGCCGTGGGAGTCGGTGGCAGAGTTTGTTTCGGAACAATGCCTGACCTCTCTTTCGTCGGCACGTATGGCGGCGGCACTCTGTGCGGAATGCAGCCAGATTTACGAGGGAAAACCGGGTGATGATACGACGGTTGTGGTAGCTCGGATCATTGACCGGAAACCGGTCAACCTGATGACGGGACCGCCGCTCGACCGCAATGACGATGAGACGATCACGGCGGATTTTATGAAAGATGAGTCGGCAAAGCACATTGTATCGGGCGGAACCAGCGCGACGATCCTGTCGCGGGAGCTGGGACGACCGCTGCGGGTATCAATGGATTACAGCGACCCGGATATTCCGCCGATCGCTTTTATGGAAGGCATCGATCTGGTGACGGAGGGAGTCCTGACGCTGCGGAAAGCGATCGAACTTCTGAAACGCTATCTGATCGAATGCGATTTAAGTTCTGAGTTTTTCAGCGAGTTGGACAAGAAAAATGGTGCGTCCATGATCGCGAAGATTTTGATAGAAGACTGCACGGAATTACATATGTTTGTGGGAACGGCGGCGAACAGCGCCTACCAGAATCCAGGGCTGGCGTTTGATCTGGGAATCCGCCAGAACCTGGTCAAACAGCTAAAAGAAGCAGTCGAAGGTATGGGAAAGAAAGTTACGGTAACGTATTATTAATAAGGAGGATAAACCATGGTAACGAATGACGCGACAATTCTGCGCATCAAACATGAGATACTTTATGAGGTAGCAAAGCTTGCCTGGAATGATCAGTTAGAGGACGGAAGAGACGATATTCCGTACAAAATCAGCCCTGGTCCGCAGGCACAGTACCGCTGCTGTGTATACAAGGAGAGAGAGATTGTCCGCCAGAGAATCCGTCTGGCAGAAGGTAAATGTCCGTCTGACCGCAATACAAACAATGTCGTACAGGTTATCAATGCAGCCTGTGAGGAGTGCCCGATTGCGTCCTACACAGTCACCGATAACTGCCGTAAATGTATGGGTAAAGCCTGCCAGAACTCCTGTCCGTTTGGAGCGATCAGCATGGGAAATACCAAGGCGCACATCGACCCAGATAAATGCCGCGAGTGCGGAAAGTGTTCCCAGGCATGCCCATACAATGCGATTGCCCATCTGGAGCGCCCGTGTAAGAAGGTCTGCCCAGTGGATGCGATTACCTACGATGAGTATGGTGTATGTGTGATTGATGAGAAAAAATGTATCCAGTGTGGCGCCTGCATCCATTCCTGCCCGTTCGGTGCGATCGGTTCCAAGACCTTCATGGTCGATGTGATCCGCCTGATCAACGCAGGCAAAAAGGTCGTAGCGATGCTGGCACCGGCGACCGAAGGTCAGTTTGGACCGGACATCACGTTTGCAAGCTGGAAAACAGCTTTAAAGAAGATTGGATTTGCAGATATGATCGAGGTTGGTCTGGGCGGCGATATGACCGCGGCAGCTGAGGCAGAAGAGTGGGCGGAAGCTTACAAAGAGGGCAAGAAGATGACGACCTCCTGCTGTCCGGCATTTGTCAACATGATCAAACAGCATTTTCCGCAGCTGCTTGACAATATGTCCACGACGGTTTCCCCGATGTGTGCGATCTCCCGTATGCTGAAGGCGCAGGATCCGGAGGTTGTCACTGTCTTTATCGGACCGTGTATCGCGAAGAAGAGCGAGACGCTGGATCTGAATATCCAGGGCAATGCGGACTATGCGATGACTTACGGAGAGATCCGTGCGATGATGCGGGCGAAAGACGTAAATCTGGAGCCGGAAGAGAACAGCATGCAGGAAGCCAGTGTATTTGGAAAACGCTTCGGCAATGGCGGCGGCGTAACAGCAGCGGTATTAGAATGTCTGAAGGAGTCTGGTGAGAATACCGATATCAAGGTAGCGCGCTGCAACGGTGCGGCTGAGTGTAAGAAAGCCCTTCTTCTTCTCAAGGTCGGCAGACTTCCGGAAGACTTCATCGAAGGTATGGCGTGCGTCGGCGGCTGTGTCGGCGGACCGAGCAAGCACAAAGCCGAGATGGAGGCGAAGAAGTCGAGAGACAAACTCATCGCCGAGGCAGATGCAAGAGAAGTACATGAGAACCTGAAAGCGTATGATATGTCGTCGTTCTCGATGCATCGGCATTGATGTGGGATACCCTTGGGAGAATGTGGCTGAGATAAAATAAATAGGAATTTATATATGAGTTAGTGGGAAAGTGCCTGCTCTGGAAAATGAAATTTGGAATATGAATTTTATTTTCTGGGGCGGGCGTTTTTCGTTGTGAAAATTCCAAAAGAGTTCTTGCATTTAGAGAATAGATGTGTTAGACTCAATATATCTTATCGAAATGAACTGCGGTCGCAGGTGGTTTCGTTCTAATTTATCTTTTTATTCTGGTAATTTGTGAGGTGCGTTTCGCACAGAATTCGATGATTTAGGAAAATTTGGGAGAATCGGATAACTGTATCGTTATAAAAAATGTGCAATATATTATATGATATATGCAATGCAAAATGAAAGCTTTTTATAGACGGAAAGAACCGCTGTCTGACTCAGAGTGAGAGTGTGTTTTGAATCAAATTAGAACTTATATAGTTACTGTTCACAGGTAGGCACTTTTGGAACCGAAAGTGCCGTAAGAAAACGTGGTGGCAGCAGGAATTTGCCGTATTTAAATGCGAAGCCACGGCAAATTCCGTTACTGGGCACGTATGCGTGAACAGTAACCTTATATAACTTGCGAAAGAGGATAAGAAAAGGGATGTGAAAAAGGTTTGAGGGGGGGAGGTTTGAGTTGTTAAAAATAAACATGGGGGCTCATAAAGGGTGTCGCTGCCGGAATGGCACCATTTTGGGAATATCACTGATATTGATATTTTCATCCGGTAGAATGGCGCTGGCAGCTGAAAATGCAGTGAAACAGGCAGAAACAGCTGTCATAGTCGGCTACAGCGTCTCATTTATAGATGCTGAGAATGCAAATCATCTTATATTTCATACGCAGACGGGCAAAGTTTTGGAAGGAACTTCCCTGAACGTATCTTTCCCAGAGCAAATCATAGGGAGCGACGGGCATATCTGGAAATCAGCGGTACAGTCACCGCAAATATTTGAATTGTATGGAACAGGAACTGAAAAAATTTATATCAAATATGAAAGAGGCGGCAAGGTTCCAGAAATAGGAGCAGAGGAGGATGCCGCCATGCTGGCGCTTCGGAAACGCCTGGAACGATGGAAACAGAGTGCATGGGAGGCGGAGTGCGCCATATTTGGGCGCGAGGATGCGGCGGTATCGGGCAGCGGTTCCGGTCTGACCGTTCAAAATCAGTCGGAAAATGATGCCAGGATCCGGAATCTGGTATCTGCGATCGGGGATGCAGCGTGGCATGAATTTTATCTGATTGGTCAGGATTTTACACCGTCGGCAAAAACAATCGGGGTGGAATACGACGCAGTTTATTCTGAGGTGGAAGAGGATTCCTTTTCGGTGGATGGAAAGGAATATATCATCACGCGCATCCGGGTGCGGAGAAACTGGGATGACCGTACTTGTACGCATCAGTGGAGCCAATGGGAGTGGGAGGAAAATGATTGCTTAAAGAATGGGCGGGCAGTGTATGTCTGCGGACGATGTCAGAAAGAAAAGATAGAGCGCCTTCCGGCGCTGGGGCACCTGGATGAAAACGGGGATCAAATCTGTGACCGCTGTGGAAGCGTGGATTGGAGTGAAAGTGAAATGCCCGAAAAAGTGATCTGGAAGGAAGGCGATGTCCAGCTGCGCGAGGTGAGCGGAGAGATTTTGTCATTTACCTGTATCGACGACGATTACCATGACTGGCAGAATGAACACCGGAAAGCAGCGCTGTTTCTCTGTGACCGCGTGATCCGGGCGGATGTGGACACGGCACCGGGAAAAAAGATGGAGATTTTCTCGTTTGGCAAAGACAATAATTATAAAACTTCGCAGGTGCGCGCATGGCTGCAGAAAAACAGTCAGAACAGCAGCTTCTGTCTGGAACCGATCCATACGGGAATCCAGACCGCGTACATGGGAAGCACGGCGGCTGGTGCATTTTCGCAGACGTCCGGGCGGGAACTGGCGCGTCATGATATTGGTTTTCAGCTTATGAACGACCAGCTTTTCTGCCTGTCATTGGAAGAGGCACTTGCGTACCGGGAACATCTATGGCGGTTTGATTCCGGGGATGATAACCCACAAAGTCAGGTCAGTGCCTATTCACAGGGATATTATCTGCGGACGCCTTTTTATTTGCAGGATGAAAACGGGAAATTCATTTATAATCAGCAGATTTATGGCGTTGATCTGGTAAATGGCTGTCTGCGTCCGGTGAGGACGGACAGTGAGACATATGGAGTACGTCCGGCATTTGCACTGTCACAGATGTAAAAAAGAATACTTGTTGAGCTTGGAAAGCGGGAGTGAAGCTGTTTGGCAGTTTGATTAGGAGAAGAGATTGGACAAGGGGAAATCAATCTAATGTTTGGGGAAAGAGGGGAACGTGTATGGGGAAAAAGAAGATGAAAAAAGTGATTCCATTTGCGGTGATGACGACGATGCTTTTGTCGGCGACGCTACCGGCGTTTGCGGCGAGCGGGTTTGTGTTTGAGGATTGGGATGTGGGGATTATTTCGGAAAGAAAGGAAAAGTTGGATGATACAGACGATGCCATAAAAAGGCAGAAAGAATGGCAGAAACTGGCTGCATCGTCCAGTGAGCTTATGAATGCGGATGTGAGAGCAACTCCCTCTGAATTACGTTCTTCCAAAGTCATAGAGGCAACTCCTTCACAATTAATCATGCCGCGCGTTAGCGTCAGCGCCAGCCTCGGAAATCTCTGGGAAAACTGGGATGTGGCGGATTTGAGCTTTCTGGATGGAACACATGGACTTGGAACGAAACAAAAACCGTATCAGATACGCACGAAACATCAGCTGATGGGACTTAGCTTCCTGGCGGCGTTTGGCATGCAGCCGGATTACGGCGAGGTGGAAGAAGAGATCGTGGGGGATTACCGGGGCGCATGGTTTGAGCTGACGGCGAACATCGATCTGGGAGGAATGGACTGGAATCCGATCGGTTATTACCGGGATGATTCGGAACTTTCAGGGGAGGTGACGCACCCGTTTACGGCAAATCTGGATGGAAACGGTTATAAGATTTCAAATTTCCGGTTTGCAGGAGGCAGTTCGCCGAATGTTGGATTCTTTGGTGCGCTGGATGGGGCGGAGATCCGAAATCTGACGCTGGAACCAGGAAAGCCGGTCAAAGGAGTGCGTCAGGTGGGAATTTTGGCAGGAAATGCGAAGAATTCCAAGATTTTTAATTGTCAGGTAAAAGGCGATGTGGAAGGAACCGGAGCGGTCGGTGGAATGATCGGGCACATGGAAGGCAGCACAGTGGAAAACGGAATGGCACAGGTAACCGTCCGAACGACGGGACGTGCAGCCGGAGCGCAGGCGCTTGCGGGCGGAATCGCCGGGGAAGCGGCGGATGATTCTCGTATCATTGACTGCCAGGTCCGCACCGGGGATAACAGTACTTCGCGGATTCAGGGAACGGATGCGACTGTCGGCGGAATCGTGGGGCTTCAGAATGGGGCGGCTCTCTACAATACCTATGTAAATGGCACGATCGGCGGTTCTGGCAGCCAGAATGTCGGAGGACTCGTTGGAGAACGAATCAGCGGAGACTTGAAAGTGGGGCGGTTTGAGGGAATGATCGGTCAGTCAGGAACTGGGGCTGCCGGACACAGAGGAACCTTCATCGGATACCGCGCACCAGCTAATTATTTTAAATATGGGGATGACATCGCGTACCTGTTTGCGGATACGGAGGCAAAAATCGCAAACAATGTCTGTGGAAGCGGCATTTCAGATGATAACCAGTATACATACGCGTCGCACATCGGATATTCCCACGCGAAGGACAATTTCTTCACGCTGGTATCCGGCGGTGTCACGCGGGATGTGGACGAGCGATATTTTTATGAAGAACTGGAACAGGGGATTCTCTCAATTGTGGATGAAGAGCTGGGCGGGGAGATGGATGCGGAGTCGGTGGGGTACGATCTTGACCATTTTGCACCAAATGATGCGGGACGCCCGGTCCGTGGTTATCTGATTACGATTCCGCAGGTCGATACCGTCTCCAATGGAACGAATTATTACGATGTGGCAGTGCTGGAAGCACGGGGAAATGGCGCGTATTACCGGACACTCGATAAAAAACATCGCGGTGCGGTGGCACCGGGAAAGACGGTGACGGTCAGCACCTCGGCAAAGCAGGCGGAAAAAGCACGCTTTCAGATGGAGGGAGTTCCGACGTATACGCGTGGGAAGAGCCGGAAAGATACTACTTATGTAAATGGCGGCGAGTATTGTTTTACGATGCCGGAGGAAAATACGCAGGTGTCAGCGGTTTATAAAAAGGTGGCAGTTTCGGTCGGGCTGACGCCGGGCGTGACGAAATTCCAGGTGGTGCAGGAGCGGACCGGAAACCGGAAACATCCGACGAAAGTCACACGCGTGATGGATGGAAATGGAAAATTAATTGCGACGTACATCCATGGAAATCTGCAGGCGGGAACACAGGTGCAGCCGGTGACGGTGCAGGCGATTGTGGATCGGAATAATGATGTGGCGGATGCATCGGTGCGCTGGAGTATCGATGATTCAGATTTGATTACGTTACTTCCAAATGACGATGAGGAAAGTGGTTATACGAAAAAGAGCGCGTCAGTCCAGGTAAATTTAAATAGTTCGTTTATCACTGATATAGTCCGGAAACTGGAAAAAGAGCAGGCAGACCGCGGATACCAGTATGCGATCGGAAGCGACATATACGGAGCAGGGTATCAGAACGGCGGCGTAGCGGTGCTGACGGCAGAGACGAAACCGGCAGCGAGCTTTGATGGGAAGCCGTGCCGGGGAAATGCGCGGATTGAGGTTACGTTCCAGATCAAGGATCAGACCTATGTAGCCAATGAAGGTGCGGCACTAAATCAGGATCAGTTGAAATTTGAGGTGGTGCGGACATTAAACGGAAATCGGAAACATCCAGATGAAACGATCCGGGTTACGGCACCGCAGGTCTTGAGTGCGTCTTTTACACCCGATTATTTTGACCGGAAAGATATATCGTGGACTGTCGGTGACGCAGCACTGATTTCGGTGGACGGCGAGGACAAATCTGCCGGTGTGCAGGCGAAAAAGGATGCAAAATGGATCCGGGATCTGATCGCGGCAGATCAGGGCAGACATGTGAATACACCGTATGAAATACAGACAGCTTCCGGCAGCCGCACGACGAAGGTGACAGTGATCGGCGATGATATGCTTGGAAACCGGCAGACGGCATCGTGCAGAGTACAGGTGGATTTCCGGACAGTGGACGAATCGAAGATTTGTGTGGAAGGCATCAGCCTTATACCGAAAACGCTGCAATACGAGATCAAACGCACCCGGACGGGGGCAGGTTATCGTCCGGTGGAGGCATGGACGGGAACCGGTGCGAAAAAGCTGACAGCGTCGGTATTTCCGGCGCAGGCGTTTAACCAGAAAGTGACATATCAGGCAAGTGATGATTCGCTGTATGTATCATCGGATGGAACCGTGACGGTCAATACGACGGCTTCCTGGATACAGGAGCTTGACCGTCAATACTTAAAATCAGGCAGCCATACGGCATATGTGACCGTGAAAACCGAGGATGGTGGCTTCACGGACCGGGCGGCAGTCACAATTCAGTATGAGTCGGTCGATCAGACATACAGCGGAGGTTCCCATTCGGGCGGAGGTTCTCATTCGGGCGGCGGCTTGGGTGGAGGCTCTTCTTCTGGAAAGGGGGCAGCGGCAGGAAGCAGTGCAGCGAATGCAACCGGACCGGCATCGGGGTTCAGTGATTTGACAGGAGCGGGTATTGGAAATCTGACAGAAGGACAGGCAGGCCCCGGGCAGAATGCGGATGCGGCAGCCATACCGGAATATGTAGTAGCTGGAAACTGGCGGAAGAATGCAGATGGAAGCTGGCAGTTTGAAGCGGGCGGTAGAAGCTATGCTTCTGAGTGGGCGGCTGTCCACAATCCATATGCCGATCCGGCAAAGGGGCAGAGTACGTTTGACTGGTTCCGATTTGATGCAGATGGCAGGATGGTGAACGGCTGGTATACGGATGTGGATGGAAACACATATTATCTCTGGAAGGAAATGGATGGAACACAGGGGCGTATGCTGACTGGCTGGAACTGGCTGCCGGGAAGCAATGGAGTGTTTCATTGTTACTATTTTCAGGAAAAATCTGATGGAATGAGGGGACGTTTGTATCGAAATACGCACACCCCCGATGGGAATTTAGTCAATGCAGATGGTTCCTGGGTGCTGGACGGAATAGTACAGACGAGAAGCTGAGAGAGGAGGAGAGAAGAAAACAGAGGCAAACAGGAAAATGAAGTGGAATGACACGAAAAGAATAAAAAATGGGGGTATAAAAAATGAAACAGGATAAGAAAACAACCAATAAATCGGGATGTACAGCCGTACTGGCAGCAGCCATGATCGCAGCCGGAGGTTTCAGCGCTTATGCAGGCAATCAGGGGACGCATGGCGGTGAATGGAAGGACACAGAGAGTCTGAGATGGGAGTGGCAGAATGGAGAGATGAGTTTTTATGGAAATGGAAGTATTTTTTCAGAGCAGCACCCAGAGATCAGCGATCCGGAATATTACCTGAAAGAGGCAGTCCGTTATCCGGGGGAAGCAAATCCAGGGTGGAATACGAAGGGAGAACCGAAAGCAAATTATAGCTGGGCTTCGGTCGAAGAACTGCAGAAATTTGTCAATAGTTTTGACTGGATTCATTTGGATGAAAAAACGCGTCTTCTGTATGTGCATAACCGGATTGCAAACGGAGAGGGAGGTTTTAACCAGAATCATTACGGTTCGCCGGAAGAGGCAAAGGATTTCCCGGTTTTGGAAGGAGGCGTTGGCGTCTGCCGGGATTTCGCGGAAGAATTTCAGTTCCTATGCCAGATCGTAGGGCTGGAGTGTGTGACCTACACGCCGGAATATCTCCATGATGCGTGCCTGGTGCGGATTGGCACGCAGTGGTATGCGACGGATCCGACCTCCAGCCTGCCGCTATTTTCAAATGCGAAAACATATCCGGTTGACTTTGAGACGGAGTTTTACCGCTATGAGAATAAGGAGCGGGAGCAGAGAAGAAAGGAGTATGAAGCGGATCCAGACAGTCTTGCCAATGTGCTGGCGCTGACCTTGAGTATGCGGGGAGAAGGGACGATTTCCGAGGCTGCCTGGGAGAAAATACAGGTACCGATGGGGCAGATAGAAGAACAGTGGGGACGACAGGAAATATCAAGACAGGAGTATGAAAAGGGGATTATCTCGCTGCTGAAATCAGTTTGGGGAACTGAAAAATAAAGAAAACGAGGGACTGCCGGTGTTAAGGGGCGCGGGGCAGTAAAAACGAGGAGGAAGTTTATGGGGGAGTATCGGTACAGAGAGAATGTGAAACGGGGGATGGCGTTTGTACTGGCAATTATATTGGGAGGAATGGCTTTTTTGCCAGGATTCCCGGTTTTTCCGGCGAAAGCGGCACCTGCGAGCGGTCAGCAGACAACACTGACGACAGCCCATGGCGATACGCTGCTGGGACACAAGCTTTATTGTATCGATAAGGGCGGTTATGCGATCTGGGGAATTGCAGAAAAAGGGGATCTCTATGAAGCACACCGTCCCTCCCAGGCATCCGTTCCGCTGAGCAGTCAGGAACAGAAATATGTATTTTGGGCGATGCTCTCGCTCAGAGCAGCGCTGGGGGATGAAAAGGCAAATACATTTATCCGGGCGATCAATGTGGCAGCAAAAGCACAGGGAAAACCGGAAATTATCAAGATGGTGTCCGAGGAAGATCTGAAAACAATCCTCTATGTTCCAGCTGTGCGGGCAAAATATCCGTGGCTGGAGGCAGCTGCGTCAAATAGTGAGGCGTACATGCAAATGGGAGGAATGCTGTCTGGCGGAGGCAGCGGAAAGGAAAATACCGGTGTCGGCGGCGGAAAGATTCCAGATGTGATAGCTTCCAGCACCTCGCTGGGAACGGCAAAACAGGTAGATGCGGCGACTCTGACGCTGTCGTTTGCGCCGGATGGCTCGGATTGGGATTTTATCCGTTCTGTACCGCTTGAATTTTCAAACAATGACGGTGTTTCATTCAGCCCGGTTCCGACCGATGGATGGACGTATACAAAAACCGACTCGCAGATCATATTTAAAAATCCAAATCCAAAACCGTCGAAAGCCCTGATTCGTTTCCGGGTGGAAGGAACCCCATACGCTTCGGGCGGCGGGGGATATGCTTCGGCGGAGGAGGCGATTGACCAGTCGCTTCAAATCTGGGAGTGTGTGACCTGTTCGGGGACACACGGAGGCGGAACGCCTGCCAAAAGTGATCCGTGGATTCATCAGCGGATGGCATGGATGGAGCTCGGAATGGTTCCGGTCAATTATTTTGCTGCATTGGCGGGCGATCCAACCCCGGTACCGGAGCAGGGAGGCATTCGATTTGAGGTATTTAGGCATGAAGAGGATTTTACTTCCACCTATAATCTGCAGATGTACAAATACGATCATGAGACAGGGAAAGCGCTGGAAGGGGCGCGGTTTGGCTTCTTTGAGCGCTTTGACGATAAGAACAGGGTAAATACTGAGCGGGACGGAGCTGCCGAATTGTATGAGGGCGGAGAACCATATGCCAGCCATTATCAGGATGAGCCGGTTCTCTGGGATGGTTTCAGACAAGTGGGTTCGGCGGTAACGGATGGCGATGGCTACGCCTCCCAGACGGTGGAGCATGGTTATCACTATGACAAGACGTTCTGTGACGGTCATCCGGCACCGGCCTTTGTACCTGTTCCAGAGGAAGAGGAGGACGAAGAGGGCGAAGTCATCAATGAGGAAGAGATTGAGGCGGCGCAGGCAGAAAATATCCGCCTGGCAAATAGCTGGCTTTTGTGCGAAGAGGAATGTGAAGAAAAGGCGGGCGGAGACTTTGAGGGCGTCCATTTCCACTGGATAATGGAGGAGGTCGATGCAGGGGAGATAGAAGGTATCGCGTCAGACGGCGGCTCCGAGGGAGAAACACCCGATGCGGGACCGACGACAGGGGCAGACGGGGAAACTTCGTATGCAAAGTCTGGCTGCCAGGAGGACTGTGGGCAGACGTATGAGAAGTTCATTTCCATGAAGTACAGTTATACCTGGAAAGAATTTAAAGCGCGGGATGGATATATTCTGCATGATGAACATGCAGATGACCTGCCAATTGAGATTATCACAACCGATGCATCTGAGCATGGGGCAAATGCAGCCTTTGGAGGCGGATATTCGCGTGATGTGGTGCTGGGAACGAAGAGTGTGAGAAGGAGTCAGGGCATCGGAGAGGCTTCCGGAAATCAGAAT
>OLSG01002538.1_pt1 | contig 15266 bp, 19 predicted proteins | sample 1673041 | NCBI WGS metagenome assembly OLSG01 (sample SAMEA3136749, study PRJEB25190) | human gut metagenome | reverse complement strand
TGTTCACGGGGCAGGCGCACGCCCAGCGATGCCTGCCGAAGATGCAGGGCATCGAGGTCAGGGCGAACATGGCGGACGGTTTCAATCCCGGCGGCAACGACGGCGGGTACAGCTTCGGGGCGGCTCTTTCCACCTACACGAAAAAGGGGAACAAATGGGTGTTCGGCGGCGAATACCTGTTGAAGAACAACCCTTACAAGGACGGGAAGATACCCGTGGCGCAGTTCACGGCGGAGGGGGGATACTACTTCAAGATACTCTCCGATGCCCGTAAAAGCGTGTTCGTCTATGCAGGTGCTTCGGCTCTTGCCGGATATGAATCGGTGAACTGGGGCGAAAAGGTGTTGCATGACGGCTCCACGCTCCATGACCGGGACGCCTTCATCTACGGTGGTGCGCTGACGCTCGATGTGGAGTTTTACGTGGCAGACCGTATCGCTCTGCTCGCCAACCTCCGGGAGCGTTGCCTGTGGGGTGGCGACACGAGGAAGTTTCATACGCAGTGGGGCGTGGGCGTGAAGTTCATCATAAACTGATGCACCGCATGGAACGGACGGAAATCGACGCCATGAGGCAGATACCCCTTGCGGACTTTCTCACACGGTTGGGGCATGAGCCTGTCCGAAGAAGCGGCAACGAGTTGTGGTATCGTGCGCCATACCGCAATGAGCGCACGCCCTCTTTCCGAGTGAACGTGGCGAAACAGCTCTGGTACGACTTCGGTACGGGCAAGGGCGGCGACATCTTCACGCTTGCCGGGGAGTTTATCCAAAGTGGCGACTTGATGGAACAAGTGAAGTTCATAGCGGAAACCGCCAATATGCCTATGCCTGTTCCCGAAGTGAGTAAACCGACTTTCCTGCCTAAACCGTCAGAACCTGCCTTTGAGGGAGTGGAAGCCGTCCCACTGCTTCGTTCTCCACTGACGGACTATCTGGCGGAACGAGGCATTCCTTACGCTGTCGCATCACGTTACTGCTGCCGACTGAATTACGGTGTGCGTGGCAAGCGGTATTTCGCCGTCAGCTTCCCGAACGTGGCTGGAGGATATGAAATCCGCAGCCGTTTCTTCAAAGGATGCGTACCGCCGAAAGATGTGTCGCTGGTCAAGGCTGAAGGCTCTCCGTCTGACGTGTGCAGCGTCTTTGAGGGCTTCATGGATTTCCTTTCCGCTGCCACGCTCGGATTGGAAACGGGCGACTGCCTCGTATTGAACTCTGTTGCCAATGTGGAAAAGGCTATGAGATATTTGGACGGTTACGGGCGCATAGACTGTTACCTCGACCGTGACGAAGCCGGACGGCGGACATTAGAAACGCTGAAAGAACGTTATGGCGGACGTGTCTGTGACTGTTCCGCCCTCTATGACGGTTGCAAGGACTTGAACGAGTATCTGCAACTGACAACCCAAAAAGAACAATAACTTAAAAATCAAAGGACAATGAACATACTGAACAACAAGAACAAGAGAACATCAATCTTCAAGGCGTTGGCACTCTGCCTGTTCGCGGCCGTGTCGCTCACGCTCGTGTCGTGTGACGACGACATGGACATCCAGCACTCCTATCCCTTCACGGTGGAAACCATGCCCGTGCCGAACAAGGTGACGAAGGGGCAGACGGTTGAAATCCGCTGTGAGTTTAAAAAAACGGGCGATTACGCCAACACCCTCTATACCATCCGATATTTCCAGTACGAGGGAGAAGGCACGCTGAAAATGGACAACGGAATCACGTTCCTGCCCAACGACCGCTACCTGCTCGAAAACGAGAAGTTCCGGCTGTACTATACGGCAGAAGGTGAAGAAGCACACAACTTCATCGTGGTCGTGGAGGACAACTTCGGCAATTCCTACGAGCTGGAGTTTGACTTCAACAACCGAAATGTGAAGGATGAGGGGATTGTTTCGGTTGTCCCCATCGGCAACTTCAAGCCTCTGTTAAGATGATGCGTGTATTCATGGTTATCTTCTGTTCCCTTATGGCGATCTGTTCCGTGTCCGCACGGGACAGCCGCCGTGGAGGAACAGAAGGGCAGGCGGCAATCTACCGTCTGCCACTATTCGAAAGGGCTGTGCGATGTACCAAATACTTTGAGGGGTGGCACTCGGAAAAGCACTATCCGTATGTAGGGTATGGGCATAAGTTGTTACCGGGCGAAAGGTATTCGGCATGTACCATGACGAAGCGGCAGGCAGACGTTCTCCTGCGGAAAGACCTGCGGAAGTTCTGTGCGATGTTCCGGCAGTTTGGAAAGGATTCGCTTTTGCTTGCCACGCTTGCCTACAATGTCGGTCCGTATCGGCTTTTGGGAAGCGGGAAGATACCCAAAAGCACACTGATTCGGAAGCTGGAGGCGGGTGACAGAAACATCTACCGTGAGTATATCGCTTTCTGTAACTATAAAGGGAAACGGCATGCCATGCTGCTCAAGCGGAGAAAGGCGGAGTTCGCATTGCTGTATATCAAATAATTAAAAGAAAGAGGATATTTCTTTATAGACTTATCCTCTTTCTTTTAATTTGTGGACGGGGAGGGAGTCGAACCCTCATGGCGAAGCTATTGATTTCGGCATCTGTTTTTACCACGCATTCTTTTTTGAGCATTAACCGCCCAGTTCGCCAAATGCCCACCGTTCTAAAAAGTTACCTAATGTCTTCATATCGTTCAGAGATTTAGTGAAATTAAACAAGTTAATACATCCAAGAGCAAACTGGTAAAAGGTCGGCAATGGACACCCGAAGAAATGAGTGGATATTAAACATACTCCTACGTTCAATCTTTTAACTGAATACAAAAGTACACAAAAAATCGCTATTGAGCGAAAAAACAGCGGTTTCTTTGCTACTTTCTTACCCGCCATCATGCTCATGAAAGAAAGTAGGCGGCTTTCGCCGCCCACCTCTCAAAATCGTGTGTAAAGTCCCGTCACCATTGTGAACATTTCTTCCAGCATATCGCAATATATGCCCTCATGCGTTTCGATGTCCTTTGTCCTACACTCAAATGTCTTTTTGCTGAAGGTCTTACGGTAGAAACGCATATTGTAGAGGTCTGCCCCTCCGTCATAGATGATGTCAAGGCGGTTGGCACTCGTCTTGTTCCTTGCAAGGCTCATTCGTAAGCCGTTGCCCATATTCACGAAGTCACGGCTTCCCGTCATTACGGCAAATCGTCTGCCGCCTATCTGCTCATATATCGTTTTTGCTATCATATTCCGTTGTTCTTTAGGGGTTATGTTTGGGCGGTGCGGACACCGCCCAAACGCTCAAGACACTGTTTTCTCTGCTATGGGTGTGTTTCTTTCCAGCCACACTTTCACGCACTCTATGTTGTACTCGCTCGTTATGACTGCCGTATGGGTGTCAATGGCGGTAAACCGACTGCTCTCATAGTCCTCTATCCACCCTTTGAGGGTATCAACTCCCCACGCTTCGGCATCGTCAAAGATGCCGTCCAATTCCGTGATAGGCTTGTAGAATTTGACTATCAGCGTTTGATAGGTTGCGCTCATTGTTTGCCTTCCTTTCCTTCCTTTGCAGTCAGCCACTTCTCCCTTGCGGTTCGGCACTCGTCCAATGTGGGTTTGACACAAGAGAATAGTTCTCCGTCCGTGTGGCGGTAGTCATATTGCACAAGTGTCCGCTTGTGTCTGCCGATACCTATTTGGAATTGTTCGTACTTCTCCGTTCCTGCTTCCGTGCAGGTACTTACTCCGTTAATGGTCATTCGCGTTGCCATAATCGTTTAGGGTTAAAATTCAACAATCAGTAGTCTATTCTCCATGTGCTTGCTCGTATCTGACACAAGCCGCTGTTTCAGCCAAAAGTGGTTGCGTCCGTAGCCATAGGCGAAGAACTTGTCCAAGTCCGTATTTTCGGACAACTGCCGTATGGCGGTCTTGAACTCGCTCCCGTTCCTTGCGAACACTGCCGTGTTCACAAGGCTGATGAGCAACATCGGGATTTGGTCGTCCCATACATTTACCACGCTTTCAATTCGTACTTCCATATTGTTCGGTGTTATAGGTTGATGTTATGCTACGTTCATCCGCTGTTGTATCAGTCCGGCATTGTCCTCCACAAGTCGGATGATGCGGTCGTGGTACTCGGTGTTGGAGTTGCACACCCCTCTGCTCTGTACCACTTTCAGCGTTCTCAGTGATACTTCTATCGTTTCTATTCGCTTGCCGTCAATGGTTGCGGAAAGGATAAGGGAGTCCACCTTGTTATGATAGCCACCCACGCAGTGGTGCATCAGTCGTCCTTCGGTTTCCATTTCCTCCACGCTCTCAATGACTTTGACAAAGATAAGATTGTCGGAGAATACAAGTCCGAAAAACATTCCTTTGGCTTTCAGATAGTTCTTCTCGTTCTCTATCATCTTCTGCCGTTCTGCTTCCGTCCTCTCTCGCTCTCTCTGTCGGTTGCGTTTGGCAAGCAACTGGTCGTGTTCAGCCTTGAGGCCTGTCGGGCAAACGTATTTCGGGCAGTTGGTGTCTTTCCCGAAGTGACGGAGAAAGTCTATTGTATCGCACCATAGTGAGCCATCGGGAATGGTATAGCCATTGCGGATGCAAATCTTGATGGAGTTCCAATATCTCTGCAAGTCCATAGTCCTTACAATGGAGTGACGTAGCATTTCCGTCTGTCCCGATTTCAATAGGGTTTCCTTTCGGCTGTCTGAAAGGATAGCGGTAAAGAAGTCGTATGGCAGGATGTTGTGGAAGTTCCCCTTATATCCGTTTCGTATGGTTTCGGGTATGACCTTTATGGTCGGGTAGGTGCAGATAGGGTCAATGTCGTATGCTCTGAACGTCTTGTTACTGCGGATTTCCATACTGCTACATTCATTCCATAGGTCGCAATAGAATAGGCTTTGACACCGCAACCTTGCCACGGTCTCTGTCTTGCCGTCGGGGGCAATCCACCGCTGGACTACCTCGTTGATGGAATACTTGGCAGGCTGGCACACCTTTCTTTCTGTGTGTACTGCGAAGAAACGGATAACTTGGAACTGCTTGCAGGTGGTGATGATGGAGAAGTATTCCATATCCTTGAACACTCGCTTTCGTGTGTCAAGCACTTCAAGTTCTTTTCCGCAATGGGGGCAGGTGCAACCGCATACGCTCTCCGCAAGCGGATGTTCGCTTTTCCATCGGTGTCCGCACTCGGTGCAAGTGAGGATGCCGCCTTTCGTTCTGTGGGCATAGTGCTTGAAGCAATGCTCAAATGCGTATGCCGTCTGCTTCTCGGTCAGCTCGGGTAGTCTGCGGATTAACTTGGCTACCTCTTTCTGTATGCGTGTTTTCGGTTTCATAAGCCTAAATCAAATAATGAGGGTTCTTGAATGGGTTGGGCGGTCGCTTTGGTGGCGGTTCTCGGCTTGTTGCGGTTCTGTAATTTGCGGACTTCCTCCTCTTGGTATTGTCGGATAGCGTTCTGCCGTGCCTCCGCCTTTTCCTCTGCGGTGAGTTCCACAACGTGGTTCACGGCTACTTGGCATTGGATAGGCTTGCCCACCTCTATCTCGTTCTCGTCATAGTAGTGTACGGCTTGTCCGTAAATCTCTCCGTCCGTGAAGCCATTGCAACTGCTTTTCTGCACATAGTTCAGAATGTAGGTCACGCAATCGTCTATGTTCTTGGCAGGGTTGCGGTAGTTCTTCGCAAAGAGTGCGTCTTCTTCCGCACGTTGCTCCAAGTACATCTGTATCGTTCTCTTGAAATGGTCTGTTCCTTTCATATCGCTGTTGTTTTTAGATGGTCTGTTTCAGTATCTCTCTCCAATAGGTCGGCTCTACCTCACTCAATAGGAAGTCCATAAAGTCTTTCCGTGTGTCCTTGTTCAGTTCGTGGTAGAGTTCACGGAATACGGATATATTGCCGTTGATGTAGGTTTCCACCATATACTCGAAGATGTTGTCCACCTCGTAGTATCTGCATTGCTGCGCTGCCGTCTTGTTGCTTCTCTTTGCCATATCGGTAGGTGTTAAAGGGTGAACAACCAAAGGATGAAACCGAAGAAGGCGATGATGGATAGGATTGCCACGATGATGCCTATCGCCACTCGGAACACTCCGTTTACTATCTCTCTGATGATGCCCCAAAGGATGCCGAACATCCCGAAGGCGGTGCGCACGATGAGGGAGCATATCGCGAACCCTATGTATTGCGCCATTTGTCTGAAGTCCATTGCTGCTGTCATAATGTTTCTTTTTGAAGTTCCACAATTCGGTCTATCCTGCCGTACAGAAGTCTGCGAAGTCCTGTCTTGTCTGTTGCCTTGTATTCCGTCCATTGTCCGTATTGGCTTACGAGGTAGGTGCGGAGAACATCGGAGAAGTCAAACCTCCAGCCTTGCAGGGGGACTGCGTTCTTGAAGTAGGTGTTGCTGTTCACCTTTTCTGTGAGCCAATCCTTTTCCTCTCGGTTCATCTGTCTTCCGTTGTTCAGTTTCTCACGGAGATTGTAAACCTTACTGCCTTTCAGTGCTTCCAATGTCGGCACTTCCCAAGCCACGAATTTTGTTGCCATTGCTGTTCTCATATCCGTTTTGTTTTTGATTTTTTGTTTTTTAATGCGGATTCAAGAGCTGAGGGAGTTGAGTTTCAAACTATCTTATCTGCCTCTCGTTTATCCGACATTTTTTTTAATGCGTCTTTCTGTCGCATCGGTCGTTTTCGTTTCGGGTGCCTAAAAAGGTAGGGATTAGGGAATGCAAGGTTTTTGGCGGAAATACTACCCGAAGCCTGCGCAGGTGTGGAGATTTCCACACAAAACAGGAGGCTTGACCTTGCTTTCCCGTCAGATCCCGGAGTTACCTTTGCACCCAGCACGAAAATGACTGCCTGATGCGGCCTACTGAAAGGCGCAAAAACGGAGGTAAACGGAAATAGAGGCAGATTAGGTAGAAAATTTCAAAAGAGAAATCCGTAAAAAAGGGAATCAACAAAAAGAAAAGGGAACAATGCCGGAAGCGTGAAACCGGGCAAACCGCCAACAAGGAAGTATGATATTATCTGTTTGGCCAGACCTGTCTGGTCGGACGAATAATATCATTCTTCCCCGGTTTGCCTGCCGTGGGTGACGGCTTGTTTCATTTATGAACCGGGCGGTCACACACGGCTTTCCGCTTCCGGCACAAAGGAACAGCGAAAAGAAAAATCGTCAGAAATCCGTAAAAGCACCTCTTAGGCATAAGCACAAAAGAAAGGGGTTCTGCATCATCAGTCTAAACAATCGTTTAGGCGTGAGGCAGAACCCTTTTCTCACCGCTTATGCAATAGTCGGCACACGTTCGTTCAAAAACTTGTTTTGTACGATGGTGTACCGACGCAAATAATTGCTTTTACGGAAAATAAGAATGAAAAATCAGAGAGATTACATCAAAAGTCCCAATAAAAATGCTACCTTTGCATACGAAGAGTTCTTTGAAGGTTACGCAATACGCAGAAGAATAATGTAGTAGATAACTTACTAATCCGTAACCTATTACCATAATGAGCAATTAACACACGCTCATTTCCAGCGGTTTACACTCTTTTAGTAACTTCACTGGAACCATAATCCATGATTATCGGTAAATCAGTTTTTACATCATTCTTATGTTTCTTTTTTTTAGCCATACCCGTTATTGTTGCAGGAAACCTTTACCTTTATCAGTAAGATAGTATTTCTGTTGCGGACTCTTGGAGCCTATGGGATAAAGTGAAAGGACCAAACCGGAATTTATTGCCGGATGGATATAGTTCTTTAAGAAATTCCTTTTATCTTTCATTCCCGTTTTCTCCATGATTTCTTTAGCAGAGAGAGTGTTGTTCCCAATAGCAGACAACAGTTTTCCTAACTGTGGGGTTACTGTGGGGTTACTATAGGGTTGCTGTGGGGTTGCTGTGGGGTCTTGTCCTACTGTAGTTCTTGTATAATGAAACACAATCCATACAGCATTGCCGTCGGTATGAAACTCCGGATCCGGAATACCGACACGGCGACATTCGTTTACCATAAGGGCTATGCCACGTCCCCAACTCTCCAATACTGCACTTTTGTACAGCACATTGGCTACTATCAGATTTTGTGGTTCGGAATTGTGGCCACCCAACAGTTTCTCAATGGTAATATCAGGCGGAAATGTTCCGCTGTTTTCAATCTCCACGCGGTCATCATAGATAGCAATCCCGACTGAACTGCCGGGGCGATGGTAAACACGATGTGCAAAAGCATTTATGCAACATTCTCTCAATGCCTTATATGGCACATTCAGTTCCTCTTCTCTGTACAAACCTTCAATTTTACCGGAAAGGGACAAATGCTTGAAGAAAAATGCCATTGCAGCATCCAGCAAGTTGAATATATTGCCTGTCACACGCTGATTATCTAAAAATTCATCTTTTGTCGTTCCTTTGAACCGGGCTAAACGGAGCAGACATTGGGGATAATGGTAGAAGTTTCGTCCGAATAGGACAACGGAAGCATTGTTCAGCTTTCCATCATTCAACAAGTCAAATTTTTCAAGGATGGTTCGGACATCCTCCTGCATAGAACCTTCCGGCAAACGTCCGCCTCTGATTCCTCCACGTACTGCGCCCAAGATTGCCGTTTCGTCAAGGTCGGATATTTTCAAGCTGGGATTTTGCATGGAATCCCAAGCATAGGTTCCGCCTCGCTGCATAACCAACAGGTTGTATATACCCTGCGGCATGGCAGATGTAACGCTCTCTATCCGTTGATAAGCCCTCCCCTTATAGGTGAACGGGCGCATATATCGTTGTTCTTCCGCTGATAAAGCTATAACACTTTTGTTCGTTCCCGGAATGTCTGTATAGGATATATCAATGGTCGCAAACGGCTCGATTCGTCTGATGGTTTCAGCAATATCGCGCTTCGTCTTGTCGCTCACTTCCTGACCGATAATCTTTCCCTTGTCGGTTACACCGAACAGCACCGTGCCGCCCGTACCGTTCAAGAAGGCACAAAGAGTTTCCATTCCACGCTCCAACTGCCCGGTAGTTTCTTTGAACTCAACTGTCCCGCCTTCGGCTCCGGCAATCAGTCCATTCAATATTTCGAGGTTATCTATTTTCATCCGTCATTGATTAATACTTGCAAAGTTAATGATTTTAATCGGCTTTCCGGCAGATAATAGAGTGATTGTAAATGAAGAAGGATAAGAAACCGTATAATCCGGCCGCTTATCCTTTGTTTGGCATTCGTTTATCTCCTCATCCGCTCCAATTCATCGTCATGTCGCATCTTCGCGTTCAGTTTGTCCTGCATCTTTTCAAGGAAGTAGGTGCGACTGTCGCTTTTCCTGCGTTTGATGTCCGTATAGAAGCGGTAGCAGTCTTTGGACTCCACACCGAAAAAGGAATAGAGGACAGGGGCAAGCTCTTTCAGCGAAGCCTTGCCGCCATTGATGCAGCCGGTGGCGTAGAGGGCATAGATTAGTTCTACCAACTCGACGGCATTACCGGTCCATTGCAAGGCTGGGACTGTGGCTTTGGTTTCGGATGTGGATGTTAGTGGTGGCACGGAGGTAATTGCAGAAGCGGATACCATCTTCTGCATCTTTCGGATGAAGGATAACGCCTTGCGGATATACACAGTGACGACATTCTCCTCCGATGCCGACAAGTTCTGCGGATGGTGCTGTAATTCGATTTCGGCAAAAGCCAACGCCACAATAATATGCTTGGCATCATTGCCGCCGTAGCACAGGTTTATTACTTCCTGCACGAATCCGCCGTATGCCGTTTCCGTGCTACCGTTGTCTTTTCCGTTTATCATGGCGAAAAACTGTGTTTCCGCCAGTATGAGATGGTTCATTATCTTTTCTGTTTTGAGGGTTTACACTTGTTTATCAGTGTGCGCACACTGATATATGGGCAAATCATAGCCCTAAACACGAGAAAAGATTGTGAGAAAATTGTACTACATTGTTTTTTCAGAAAGATAAAATTCAAAAATAATTTTATCCTTGATTGCATCCCTTGTGAAATGTGTTCAGATTCTGAACATGTGTTCACTTTCTGAGCACGGAAATCCCGCCAAGATGTTCATAATCTGAACATTTTATGCCCGTGGCTCTTTATGATAGGTAAGCCGGATTACTCCGTCCCTATAAGTTTTGTTCTCCATAAGCCGCCAGTCATTCATAGGTAGTGCTGACTTGAAAAAATGCGCTCCGTTTCCGTCGATGGTTGGAACAACGTATAGTATGATTTCATCTATCACGTTCATCCGTAACAGTCCGTTGGCATATTCGGTATTCCCGGCAGTTACTTCCAACAAATGGCAAATGCTTCCACCTTCCTCCCTCCATTCTTGAAGCACGGATACCGAATAGTCGGATGTCAGCTTATACAGGGCATTGGCACGTATTTCATCCATACCGTAATCTTCGGTTTGAAGCAACCGCTTCCGGGGATGCAGTTTCATCGGACAGCCATCTATTGAGATAACGGCAAGTAATTGTATTTTCGCCATAACGTATTTTCTTTCCTTTTTGGCGAGGCAAAAAAGTAGCGTGCAATTCACACTACTTTCAAGCGATGGCTCTGGTAAAGCCTTTACGGAGAGTACGTGAATGCACGCTATGCGTAAGCATAGCATAAGCATCACGCAATCGTCTCCGTAGTTTCAATTTACCAGATTTTCGCTCGAAACGCCTTGCGGTCTTATGTCTATATCATCGGCGAAAAGTTACCCGATCGCCTGCTATTTTCTGAAATACAATTGCAAAGTTAATCAATTATTGCCATTTACAGCCATACTCCGGTCAGTTTTCTTCATTCAATCCATACTCTACCAATTTATTATACAGCGTTGTCCTGCCGATACCCAGTATCTTTGCAGCCATTTTCTTGTTACCGGCTGCTTGTTTCAAAGCACGCAGGATACGTCCTCTTTCTTCATCCCCGCTCTTCAATGTAAAACAAGCGGAAGTAGCGGACGGTTCATTGTCAAGTTCCAAATCGGCTTCGGTTATCATATCGCCTTCTGATTGCAGGACTGCCGTCTGTATCTTCTGTTTCAACTCGCGCACGTTGCCCGGCCACGCATGGGCGAGCAGGGCATTACGGGCAGATGCGGCAAAACCTTTTACTTCACGTTCCAACTCACGGTTTGCCATTTCACGGAAGAACTCGGCCAATGGCATGATGTCTTCCGGGCAGTCGCGCAAGGGCGGCATGGTTATCACATACTCCTGCAAGCGATAGAGCAAATCCTGCCGGAACCGCTTTTCCGTTACGGCTTTCTGCAAATCCTCGTTGGTTGCAGCCACTATCCTCACGTTGGCTGTTTTGTCCTCCTTTGCTCCGACGGGACGGTAACGGCGTTCCTGTATGGCGCGGAGCAGCATCTGTTGCATCTCCATTGTTAGGTTGCCCACTTCGTCAAGGAACAGCGTGCCGCCATCCGCTTCCAGAAAATACCCCGTCTTGTTTGCTTCGGCACCCGTAAACGCGCCCTTGACGTGTCCGAAGAAGGCGGATTGTATCAATGACGGGGACAAGGCTCCGCAGTCTACTGCCACAAAAGGTTTATCGGCAAGTTTGCTTTGTTGGTGTATATGTTGTGCGATATGTTCCTTGCCCGTACCGTTCTCGCCCAGTATCAGCACGCTCATCCGGGTGGTGGCTACAAGGCGCACACGTTTCTTGATTTTCTGATAGGCTTCGCCCTGCCGGACGAATATCGGAATGTTCCATTGTAGTCGCTTTTCATGTTCTTTTTGCAGGGTGCGGATAAGCGGTATCAGTTTATCCTCCAACAACTGTTTCTGTATGTAATCCTTTGAGCCGAGCTTCATACTTTCCACTGCCGTATGCACCTCCCCGTAATTGGTCATAACGATAAACACCTGTTGTTTGTCGTTGGCACGCATCCACCGTAACAACTCTATGCTTTCACCGTCGGGGAGGCGTAGGTCGGCAACGACAATATCATCCACCTCTGACTTTGCCAATAGTTTCTTGGCAGTGGCAAGATTATATGCAGACATAGTATCGAAGCTGTCTTTCTTCAGCAGGTTGCAGACATAATCGTTATAGACGGGGTTGTCCTCAATCACAAATACTTTCATCCGACGACCTCCTTTCCTTTTGCGCAAGTTCTATGATAACTGTTCCCATACGAAGCATGGCATCCACGCATTTCCGCAATTCCATTTCGGAACATTCAGATTCTTGATGCAGCAGTTCATACAGGTTCCACAAGGGTTTGTCAGCACGGATAACAGCCCATGAACTTCGCTGACGGTGTATCCATTCGTCCAACGCCTTGCGGTCATTCCTCTCCATGATTTCCCGGACAGCCTGCATATCCTTTTCTGTTTCGGTTATCAAACGGTCGAGCATCGCCCGTTTGTCACCATATGCAAGCAGAGAGGACAAGTCGGGAAGTTCATCCTTGTCCGTACTTGTCAAAAGGCATTTGTCTGATACAGCAACCAGTTCGGAAATGGAAAATGGCTTGAACAGGCAGGCGGTAAATCCATTTTCCAACAGCTCCTCTTCGCTGCAACTGCCGGAGGCGGTCGCCACGACAATGGGAATCTCTTTCGAGTTGCTGACACTTGACGAGCGTAACAACTCCAACACCTCATAGCCGTTAATCTCCGGCATCTTCATATCGGTTATCATGAGGTCGTATGTGTGCTGCCGCATGGCTTCCATTGCATCGCCAATAGTGGTGAACGTGTCGCAATGCACACCTATACCAGCATACATTTCCTTTGTCATGGATAATACCATCGGATTGTCGTCCAATACGATGACAGAATAAGGTCTTTCTATATGAGCCAGACTTTCTGCGGCTGTCTGTTCTTCAATACCAATATCGGCAGTGTTCATTGGCAACTCCACAGTAAAACGACTGCCTTCTCCTTTTTCGCTTTCCAAGCGTATAGTGCCGCCAAGCATACCGACAATCTGTTTCACAATGCTTAACCCCAATCCGAAACCGTCTTGCGTTGCGGCGTTGGAAAGCCGCTCGAACGCTCCGAACACTCGCTGTTGTTCTTCCGCACTCATGCCGGTTCCGGTGTCCTCTACTACAAGGGTCAGCCTATTGCCGTCATAACTTATGACAAGTGAAACGCTTCCGACATTCGTGAACTTGACGGCATTGCCCAGCAGGTTGTCGCATATCTGTATGATGCGCTCCTTGTCGCCATTCAGGATAATACCCTCCGGGCACTCGATGGTAAGTTTAAGATCTTTTGCTTCTGCTTGTTGCGTAAACTCCGTTTGCAACAGCTCCGCGATGTTTTCCAAACGAAACGGACGGACATTCGCCTGTTCCTTGCCGCTGTCCAAGCGGAAGAAGTCAAGCAGGGAGTTGAGCATGTCGGTCATTCTCTTGGAGGCTTGCAGGATATTGTCCGCATAACCGCTTATCTTTTCTTCTTCGTTGTCCTGCATCAGTTCCGCATATCCATGTATGGCAGTCAGTGGTGTGCGTAGCTCGTGGGTGATGGTGTGCATCGCTTTCTTGCGTGAGGCTATCAACGATTCGTTTTGTTTTACGGACTTTTGCAGTTGCCCGATTAAATCTGTTGTCTTATGTTTGTACTGCTTGATGCGGGTGGCATAGCGGTGAATGATGATGTATGAAATAATAAGCAACAGCAGCATGACACCCGTTATGATACCTACCTGCAAGAACGATCTTTCGCGCATGGCGGATATTTCCGCCTCCCGTTCCTGCAAGTCAGCCTGCACCTTGTGGTCCATCTGCTGGATAAGGGTTTGCAGTTGGCGGTTCAGTTCCGCATTGCGGCTGGCAAGGCTGTCGGCATATTCCGACAGACGATGGCTTTGGGCACGTTGTTGCGCTATCATATCACGGTTCAGTGTGTAGAGCATCGTGGTGGTCGTCGTCGGAGGTGCTTCCTGTTTCTTGCCGAACAACCCGAGAAAACCTTTCCTCCTCTGTTTCTTCGGCTCTTCCTGCCTGCTCGTTTGCACTATCACCGGCACCTGCTTGGCTATCCGGCGGTTGATGTCCGCCTGTTGTTCCAGAGCCTCCATGATGGCGCACAGCCGCTTTTCCTTGTCCTCCAGCAAGTGGCGCACGCTGTCTATGCGCACCGATTCGTAATGGCTCTTGAAGCGGCAAAGCATACTATCCACCGTCATCCGTTGCCGCCGGTATGCCGCCACATCCTTATCGTCCCATTCCAGCACCGACTCGCCCAAAAGAGACAACTCCACCACACCCACATACGCATCGTGTGTTTCCTTGCGGAAGCGGTTGATTTCACGGTTCTCCCGTTCCAGCAACTCCAAGTCGCGCCATTCTCCGAGCCACGTGCAGATGATGCCGCCCACCAGCAGGACTATCAACAGATAGCCTGCGGCAAGCAGCTTGCGGAAATGCTTGGTAGTGGTAACGAATTGTTCGCTCATTTGCTGTTTGTGTAAATACCGTTATTTAAAATACGCATATAGGTCGTGGAACTTCGCAGGTTCATGGATGAGAATGGCGGCCATGCTGCCTATGACCGCCACCAGAATTATATATCCGAATAGAATTCTACTCCTCAATGAAACAACCATTCTTTCCTTATTTACAATTGTTATAATTATTAAGGCATCTGACCACCGGCGATAGGTGGAATTTCTGTTAGCATGGGATTTCCCGGGATTGAGTTAAAAATTCTTTGGCCACGTATGGCTTGACTTGGAGGAGCGTTTTCATTTACATCAAGCCGATAACATCTATCGTTAAATGTTATAATTCCCCAAATACCAATGGTTCCTGGGATTCTCGCCAATCCTTCAGTAGGTTTAAAAAGAACAACATTATCTATTATTCGATTTTGAACCGCCTGATTCCATGATGTTTTAATACTATTGTTAGGCGTTGGAATATGAGCAACATACCTAATGCCATTGTGCCTAAAACTGGCCATATAACACCCCGAAAAACCTGAACTTAAAGTATCTATGCCATTTGAAGCAACGACTGCTATTCTATCCGCAATATATATGACACAGGCATAGTCTAATCTAAGAAAACGATAGTTACGGGTATATCCTTTTATTTGAAATGTCAAATTACTTTGCGTGACAATCGGAGGACTCAAACTTATATTATAAATATTTTGATAATGAAACCGTGCAATATTTGTCATTACTGCTTGACTGTTTGGCAATCTTAATGCTTGAATCAAATTCATATATTTACTTACTGTTACTTTCGTTTGTTATAGGCTCGATACATGATGCCATTATATCCATCAGTTTAGACAGACCTTCGGT
>OLSG01002537.1_pt1 | contig 15270 bp, 19 predicted proteins | sample 1673041 | NCBI WGS metagenome assembly OLSG01 (sample SAMEA3136749, study PRJEB25190) | human gut metagenome | reverse complement strand
CAATCCCTCAAAAAATATTCCCTGAAAAAGTTCCAGGGGTTGTACTCCGCAAAGGCGTCATGAGCAAGAAAAACGCGTCTCCCGTTGAATGGATTTCCCTCTGCCGTTCAAGGTTTCACGCGAATCCTAATCGACTCCTTGCCATATCCGCATTTTCACAGCCCTTCCATGCGGCAGAATGAAGGGCTCAGGAAGAGGTTGGTGAGAACATACCCTTATAAGGGGAAACCGGAAAAGTCCGGATTCTGCCAGGTAATATTCCCGCCGCAGAAACGCACTATGGGAAAAGATGCGCAAGCCCGGTTGAAAAAAGGGCTCCTCTCCCTTGCCGCTGTCTTCCAAATTCTGGATAACGCTCATACCAGAAAAGCGTATCCAGCCGGGAAAAAAACTTTCCCCTCCGTTTAACGGCATCTAACGCGGGAAGGGAGCTCTTATGAAATTTTCTTCTTTCCCCTTCCCTTCCGGGCGGCCTTCCATAAGAGTCCCCGGCGTTTCACCCGGCAGACGGGCACATACCGAATGGGCTGTTGCATCCATCCGGAAATAGATTACACTCCGGAACGAACATGTCCGCCGGCCTTCCCCAACACCTCACGCTGGATTATCTGCGCGCCCTGCTATCCCGGGGCGTGGAGAAAACCACCGTCACGGAGGAAGCCAGAATGGTCCTGAGAAAATGGGTCATGGACGCGCGCCGGATATCCGGAAGCCCCCTCCCCGCTTCCGTTTACGCCAAGCCTGCCGCAAATGAAACACGGCCGCAACAGCCCACCCCGGAGCAGATGCCTCCAGATTCCGTGGATGAAGCATCCTTCGGCAATGAACTCCGGGATATCCTCAACGGAGTACAGCCGCACAGAACGGAAGAGGAAGCTCCGGTGCCCCGCCATATTTCCTTTGATCTGGAAGGTGAAACGGAGGAAGAAAAACTGTCCTCCCTGCGGGAGCTGGTCGTTAACTGGCCGCCGCTCCGGAACATGGATTCCTTGAGGGAAACGCCCGTGTTTTCCTCCGGCAATCCCAGGGCGGACATCATGATGGTAACGGACGCCCCCGGCCTGTATGAAGAAAAACAGGGGGTTCCCCTGGCCGGGCCTTCCGGACAAAAGCTGGACGCCATGCTGAAAGCCATGGGGCTTTCCCGTTCCGATATTTATCTGACCCATCTGGTCAAATACCGCCCGGCCCTCCCCCGGCAGCTTACCAATAACCGCCCGCCTACAGACCGGGAGATAGAAATTTCCCTGCCCATTCTCCGGGAGGAAATCATGCTGGTGCGCCCGAAAGTAGTGGTGGCCCTGGGAGCAATCTCCGCCCGCGGCATCCTCCAGTCAGGAGAGACGCCTCTTTCCGCCCTGAGAGGCACCTTCCACACAGCTTTCAACACGCCCGTGCGCGTTACTTACAATCCCAGTTATCTTCTCCGCACGGAAGATATTTCAGAAAAGCGAAAGGTTTGGGAGGATATGCTGTGTGTCATGGAACAGGCAGGCCTGCCCATCTCCGAAAAACAACGTTCCTATTTCCTGCCCAAAAAGTAATATATGGATTATTTAAACAGTATTCTGGAGCGCAAACGCGCCGATTTGAAAAAACTTCTTCCCCTGGAAGGAAAATTACGAGCCTCCGCCATCCAGCGGAACGACTACGCGGGATTCCGCACCGCGGTGGACCTTGGGGAAACCCGCCTCTCCGTAATTCCGGAGATATCCAGGGTACATCCCGCCCTCCGCCTCCGGGAAGCAGCCCAGGATATCCGGCACATGTACGGCATGTTCCTCCAGGGCGGAGCGCAGGGCATTTCCATCGCTGTGGAACCGGAAGTATACGGCGGGTCATGGGACATGGTTTCCACTGTTTCCAGAATCAGTTCCATTCCCGTCATGGCGCGCGACGTGTTCATTCATCCCGCCATGATCTGCCAGGCCATCGTCTCGGGGGCGGATGCCGTCAATCTGGTGGCGGCCGCCCTGCCGGCAAAGGATTTGTCGGAGCTGTACCGCATGGCTTCCGGGCTGGGATTGGACGTGATGATGGAGGTCCATACCCTGAAGGAGCTTGAAACCGTCATGGATCTGGAAGCGGAATTCATCTGCATCAACAATGCAGACCCGCACACTCTCCGGGCCAATCCTGCAGTCACGGAGAAACTCATTGAAGAAATACCCGCCTCCGTCACTGTCCTGTCCGCAGGGGGCATCCGCACCGTGGAAGACGCGCGCCGCATGCTGGACGCAGGAGCCAATGGCGTCCTTCTCCAAGACGAACTTGCCCGCATGGATATTCCCCAGGATTTCATGGAGGCCATTCTGGCTCTCCGGGCGGACTGAGTTTCCACTCCCTCTATATTATCATAGAAAAACATCTGCATCCGCATGGGGAAATGCGGGGCTGAAGAGATTGTCCCGTCCGCTGCGGCAGGGCTTCGCGACCTGAGCTCCGTATCCGCCGCGTTTCCTTCCCGCCTTTCCCTGCCGTCTTTTCATGAAGCGGGCAAATCCTTCGCCCCGAATGCTCCGCGGATATGTCTGAATTCCGGAGGCATCCCTTCTCTGTACAGGACTTCCACAACATCGTAACGGGAATTCACCGGTTCCGGAAGCAGGCGAAGCCATTCCGCCGCTCCCCGGCGTATCAGCGCCCTTTTACGGGCATTCACAGCGCGGCGGGCACCTCCATAACCATTCCCCGTACGGGTTTTCACCTCCACAAAAACCAGACACTCCTCTTCCCGGCACACAATGTCCAGCTCTCCGCCTCTGACGGGACGCCAGTTTCTCCTCAGGATAACGCACCCTTCCGCACGCAGGAAGGAGGCCGCAGCCAGTTCCCCGTACATTCCCAGCCATGCCGTATCCCGCTTACCCCTGCTCAGAGATGGACAGTTCCATTTGTGAAACCGGCGCAAACGAGCGGCGATGGAGCGGACAGGGCCCATGCCGCCGCAGAGCTTCCATGTGGGCTTTTGTGCCATATCCCTTGTGTTTTGCAAAACCATACTGCGGGTAGGAAGCGTCCGCTTCCATCATCATGCGGTCCCTCGTCACCTTGGCCAGAACGCTGGCGGCGGCTATGGAAAGGCTCCTGCCGTCCCCCTTTACAATGGCGCGGTGCGGCACAGGAAGCCCCTTGACAGGCAATCCATCCACCAGGCAGAAATCTGCACGCAGGGCCAGACCTTCCACCGCACGCGCCATCGCCAGATGAGTGGCCCTCAAAATGTTGAACCGGTCTATTTCTTCCACGGAAGCCACTCCTACGGAACACACCGCCTGTTCACACTCCAGAAGAGCCAGAAACAGGCGTTCCCTTTTTGCTGCGGTCAACTGCTTGGAATCGTTCAAACCGGTTAATTCCTCCGCCAGAACAGGCAAAATAACGGCGCCGGCTACCACGGGACCGGCCAACGGCCCGCGCCCGGCCTCATCCACTCCAGCCACGCAAAGAAAACCGGAGGCCCGGGCCTCCATCTCAAAACTCATATCCGGATGCGGTTTTTCCTTCATGGCGCTATTCCTCCTCCTGTTCCTCCGGAAGGCGGGCCAGCAGAATCTGCGTGATTCTCCTGCCGTCAGACCCCGTCACCACAGCCCGGTAGCGGCCAATCCGCAATTCCTCCCCTTCTTCCGGAATATAACCCATCCGGCTGATTACGTAACCGCCCAGCGTAGTAACGCCCGGACAATCCAAATCCATTTCAGGCAGGTAATCTGCCAGGTCAAACAGGGTAATAGCCCCATTGACGGCATATGTATCCTTGCCGGTTTTTACAAACTCCCGCATTTCCTCCTGGTCAAATTCATCCTGAATGTCATCCCCCACAATCTGTTCCAGCACATCATCCAGGAATACCAGGCCGATAGAATCACCGAATTCATCCACTACCAGGGCAAAGTGGGCATGTTCTTTCAGAAAGAACGTGAGAAGGCTGTCCAGGGGCATCGTATCCGGCACCACGCGCAATTCACGCCGCACGCTCCTCAGATCCGGATTTTCCCGTCCTACCAGTTTGAGCAGATCTTTGACATGCACCCAGCCTTTCACTTCATCCAGGTGGTCTCCCTCCACCAGCGGAAACCGGGTGTGGCGGGATTTCCGGGCAAGCTCCCAGTTTTCCTCAAAGGGAGCCGTCAAATCCATCACATCCACTTCAGAGCGCGGGGTCATTACGTCCTTGACGCACATATCGTTCAGTTCAAGGGCATTTTTGGAAATTTCAGCCTCCTGCTTCGTCAGCTCGCGGGAACGTTCGCTTTCTTCCACCAGATACATCAATTCATCCGTGCTGTGCACCGTGCACGCCGTGGAACGGGGGTCTATGCCCAGCAGGTATTTCAGCACAAACCGCGCCATTCCGCCCGTCAGGCCAAGAATACCCGTATATCTGAACACCGTATAAAAGAAATACAGCAGGGGAACCGTCGCCAGGGCGGCCTTGTCCGGCTGGCGCATCGCCATAGCCTTGGGGATAAACTCCCCAAATACCACCTGGCAGCAGGCAAAGAAAATAAATGTAACGGCCAGAGCGATTCCGTAAACGGAAACCATGCCTCCCAATCCCAGGGAGACCAGAAAGGGAGCTGTCAGTTCCGATACAAAAAACGTTCCCAGGAATCCCAACGCCAGGGAAGAAAGCGTAATGCCCGCCTGGCAGGCGGCCAAATAAAGATCAGGATGCTTGGCAGCCTTCCGCGCCCGGGCCAGTTTTTTCCGGGTTCGGGCCGGAACACCTTCCCCGGCGTGCAGCTGGCTTTCACGAACCTTCATCAAGGCGAACTCGCCTGCCGCAAAAAACGCATTCAACAACAAAAAAAGGATAAAGCCGGCAACTGCCAGCATCATCCCACCCAGCGCCGGGCCTGCACCGGGCGCTTCAGCGGCCCCGAAGGCCGCAAGAATACTCAGAGGATCCGGATCATTCATTCTGATTCAAATAATATATTCGGAGAAGAAGGCAGAGATATTGCCCGGCACTTTGTCATCACAGTTTTTCATAAACGCCCTTGTCCCGGCGCTCCAGCACGGTGAATCCGGCAGCCTTGGCGTCTGAAACGGAAAGAGGCTTGGTCACCTCCGGCACATTAATGCGGCTGATGACCTTACGCACGGGATGCTTGCACACCAGGCATTTTTCAAGCGGAGCACGGTCCACGGGACGCCTCAACTCAAAACCGCGGCGGCACACCGGACAGGACTGTCCGGGGTCGTCAGGGTTTTCAGAAATATACTCGTATATGGGCATAGCAAAACGCTAGGCTAAATAAAAATCAGCCTAGCGTCAAAATCTTTATAAGGCTGCAACCTTTTCCTGTCCTTACCAGCTGGACTTGGTCACACCGGGAATCATGCCGGCATTGGCCAGTTCACGGAAGGAAATACGGGAAAGCTTGAAACGGCGGATAAATGCACGGCGGCGGCCGGAAACAAGGCAGCGGTTGACCGTACGGGTCGGGCTTGCATTGCGGGGCAGCATGGTTAAACCGATATAATCCTTCTCAGCCTTCAATTGCGCACGCAGTTCTGCATAGCGCTTGACGGTTTCAGCCTTTTTCTTGTCTCTTGCGATCCAGCTCTTCTTAGCCATAAGTTCGGCGGAATAAGTAGAGGGACGGGGATGAAAAATCAAGCGCTTTTTTTCGATTTTATCAAATTCAAGCCGTTTTCAATGTCATCCGGCCTTTCCGGCGGTCTTTGCGCATGGAATTGAATACCTGTTTCTTTCACAAACATATCGCGTGAGGAGGCATCCGGAACATTCGCAACAGGATGGAAGAAGCTAATTTATTTAACTCTTCCTAACCATTATCTCCAACACCCCAGGAAACATATTTGAAAGAAGTTCATGCAAAATACCCCGCTCCCAGGGCTCGGAGGACATTTTCTGAAAATTTTTCTAGAAATATTCCGGCATGAAAACGGCGATCGGGCAGGGAAGCTCCGTCGTAAAAAACGGCCCTTATCTCCGTCCCTGCAGTAAATATTGAAGAAAAAAGACATGGGGAGTTCTGCCTACACGCACCGCCTGTTTCAGATCCATTGCGCAATCAAATTCATCATCAGGGAGGACAGGACCGGGAACTGCACCATTTACGCAGACTGGCGGCGGAACCGTTCACCGGACAGGCTTCAGCTGGGAATTTCCGTGAGAGTATGCAAAAAGAACGCAAGATATGGCTATCTTTATATAGGAAAGCGGCTGTTTCACTCCTGTTCCGGATGATGGCCGAAGATTGCCGGATTCATGAAAGGAAACTGGAAAGGGCCGACATTTTCAGCATTTTGTACGGAGTGCCGTTTTCCAATGGGTTCCGGTAAAAATCCCGAGTAAATTCCGGAAAAAGCTGTGGAAGAAATGAGCGTTGCTTTCCCCGGTAAGGCCGGTTCATCTCCGCTTGGAACCGTTTCATCAAAGCAGTCTCCGGCGGCTCCGGGAAAAAGCCCGCGGCGAAACATGATTTTGTCCTTTCCTCCGGGGGGGGAATGGGGCATCATGCCGCCGCACACTAATCATTGACGTACATGAAAATCGTAGTTGCATACTCTGGCGGCCTTGACACCTCCGTTCTTCTGAAGTGGCTCAAGGAAAAATATAATGCCGAAATCATCGCCTACTGCGCAGACGTAGGACAGGCGGAAGAACTGGACGGACTGGAAGCCAAAGCCCTGGCGACGGGCGCCTCCAAGTGCTTCATCGGCGACCTCAAGGAAGACTTCGCCACCAACTACATCTTCCCGATGATGCAGGCCAATGCCCTTTACGAAGGCCGCTACCTGCTGGGAACCTCCATCGCCCGCCCCTGCATTTCCAAAGACATGGTGGATCTGGCCATCCGGGAAGGCGCGGACGCCATCGCCCACGGCGCCACCGGCAAGGGGAACGACCAGGTACGCTTTGAACTGGCCGTCAATGCCCTGGCTCCGAACATCAAGGTCATCGCCCCGTGGCGCGATCCCGAATTCCGCCAGCAGTTCCCGGGCCGCACGGAAATGATCGCCTACGCGGAATCCCACGGCATCCCGATCCGGCAGTCTCTGAAAAAGCCTTATTCCATGGACCGCAACCTGCTTCACATTTCCTTTGAAGCCGGGATGCTGGAAGATACCTGGTACGACGGCACCACCCCCGCCGACCGTGAAATGTACAAGCTTTCCGTTTCCCCGGAAGATGCTCCGGACCAGGCCGAATACATCCAGCTCCTGTATGAAAAGGGCAATGTCATCGGCATCCAGTACGATGGTCTCGACGTTCTGCTGAAAGAACTGGGCGTCACCCCGAAAGGAGAACGCGACGGGTATACCCTGCTTAGCCCCCTGGGCGTCATGTACGTGCTGAACGCCCTGGGCGGCAAGCATGGTATCGGCCGCGTGGATATCGTAGAAAACCGCTTTGTGGGCATGAAGAGCCGCGGCATTTATGAAACTCCCGGCGGCACCATCCTGCTGGCGGCCCACCGCGATATTGAAACAATTACAATTGACCGGGAAGTGCAAAAGGTGCGCGACTCCCTCATCCCGGAATACGCTACGCTGGTTTACAACGGCTTCTGGTTTGCACCGGAACGCGAGGCCATCCAGGCCCTGGTAACCAAATCCCAGGAAACCGTCAACGGGGAAGTACGCCTGAAGCTTTACAAGGGCAACGTCATGTACGCCGGACGCCGTTCCCCGCAGTCCCTGTATTCCGAAGAAATCGCCACGATGGAAGGCGGCCACGAGGAACTGTACAACCAGAACGACGCGGAAGGGTTCATCCACCTCAACGGATTGCGCCTGAAGCAATTCAGCCGTGTCAACAAACCCTACGGCAATTAAGCGCCCGTAACGGTACCACTCTTTATCAAACCGTCCGGAAAAGATATTCCGGACGGTTTTTTCTTTGCAATAACCTTTTCTTTTCCTGCGTAGTGACCGTTATGGGATTTCTTTCACACGCATTTCTGGCGGCTGCATTTTCGCTCTCTCCGTTTTTGGCATCCGCCGCGGCCTTCAAACCCAATATCATTTTTATTTACGCGGATGACCTGGGCATGGGCATGCTGGGCTGCTATGGCCAGGAAATCGTGAAAACACCCAATATCGACCGCCTGGCCAGCCAGGGCATCATGTTCACCCGGTGCTACAGCAGCCAATATTGCTGCCCGGCGCGCGCTTCCCTGCTTATGGGCGTGCACGACAGCCACTCCCATTCCTACACCCAGACGGCGGGAGCCCTGGTCATCACGGCGGAACGGAAAGGCTGGTCCAATGAGCAACTGGAAGAGAAAGCGGCACGGGCAGCACGCATCAAGGCCGCCGAGGGAGAAGTGTTCCTCCCGGAATTGCTGAAAAAGGCCGGATACGTCACGGGACAGTTCGGCAAGCTGGAATGGGGATTCACCACCTGGCACGGAGAATTGAAAAGACACGGCTGGGACCGCTATGTAGGGTACATGGACCATCAAAGGGCCCATGGCTTTTATCCCTCCTTCCTCTGGAAAGACGGCGAACGCCTCCCCCTGAAAGGCAACACCCACGCCGACGGAGGCAAAACCCCGGAAGACTACAGTCCGGGAGCCACAGAAAAACGAAGAGGCAACAGGGAAGGCAAAGCCACCTACGCTCCGGACGTGATGCTGGCGGAAACCCTTCGTTTCATGGAGGAAAACCGGAACAAGCCCATGTTCATCTTTTTTTCCACCAACCTTCCCCACGGCCCGGTAGATATTCCTCCGGAAGAAAACACGTACGCGGGCTCCCCCTCCATCCGTCAGGCCTATGGCAATGCCAGCGGAACCAACAGGGAATGCGCCGGAGCGGCAGAAGAATACGCTTCCATGGTGGACAAGCTGGACAGGCAGGTCGGAGCCATCGTGGACCAGGTGCGCAAGCTGGGCCTGGACAAGCGCACCATTATCATTTTCAGTTCCGACAACGGGCATGAACTTTACTACCGTACGGATAAAGGCCGCGGCCGCGGGCCCGACTGCCACGGAGGCGTCCTGGACGGCACCGGGGAACTGCTGGATGTTTTCCGCGGCAGCCGCGGCCGCGTTGGGCCAAACAACGCCATGGCCAATCTGGCCGGACTGAAATGGACCAGCCATGAAGGAGGCATCCGCGTTCCCCTCATCATTTCCTGGCCCGGCACGCTGCCCTATGGGAAGGTCTGCCACGGCCTGGTGGCCAATTACGACCATATGGCCTCTTTCGCCGATCTTGCGGGGGTCCGCATGCCGGAAGGTAAAGATGCCGTTTCCTATATAGAGATACTGTCCGGCAACTCCGCCAGGCAGCGCGATTATGTGGTCGTGGATCACACCGTCATCACGGGAGACGGCTGGAAGCTTACGCAAAAACAAAATAAACCGTTCCTCTTTCAAATAGGCAAAGACCCTGAAGAAAGACATAATCTTGCGGAAACAAGGAAAGACCAGCTGGAAAAACTCCGGGCCATTTACAGGAAGGAAGTGGGCAGCCCCAGAAAAGACAGGTGAAATCCGGAGCTGGCCCGGCGTCCCCCTTTTTCCGCCGGGCGTTTTTGCAGGTTGAAACCTGAACGTTCCGCATGTAGAGTTCCCCGGTGAAGAACAATCCCCCCTCCCCCCGCCAGACAGCACTGAATTGCCTGAGGAGCTGGCATGCAGGACGCTCCTTCGCGGAAACCCTCGTGGACCGGGAATGTTCACGAACCGCGCTTCCACCGGCAGACAGGCACCTGGTGCAGGCTTTGGTCTTCAGCGTATTGCGCAACCAGACCTGGCTGGACCACGTCATCGGAACCCTCCGGAAAGGCAGGCTGGACGTGGAAGCGCGTCTTATTCTCCAACTGGGGTTGAGCCAGCTTTTTCTGCTGGGCATGGCGGACCACGCCGCTGTGTATGAAACCGTGAATCTCGCGTCCGTACGCCTGAGAGGACTGGTAAACGCCATCCTGCGCAACGCTTTGCGGCGGGAGAAAACCATTCTGGAGGAACGGGAAAAACTTCCGCTTTCCATTCATTATTCCACCCCCGCGTGGCTGATACGGAGATGGACGGAACAAATGGGGCCGCAAATGACCCGCGACCTGCTCCGCTGGAACAATACCACGCCGCGCCTGTATGTGCGCGCCAATCCTCTGATGCCCATGAAAAATATTCCGGCCTCCCTCGCCCCGCTGGACCGCGCGCCCGGCTGGTTCTCCGTGGAAGGCCTTCTGCCGCTGGAGGAAATTAAAACAGGCTCCCTTTACGTAGCGGATCCTTCCACCCGTTATTCCATTGATTTGCTGGCCCCACAGCCCGGAGAGGAAATTCTGGACGCCTGCGCCGCCCCCGGCGGCAAATCCGCCGCCATCATCGCCGCTACCGGAGGCAAAGCCCACCTGACCGCCACGGATCTCCACGAACACCGGCTGCCCACCCTGAAGGAAAACCTGGACAGGCAAGGTTCTTCCTTCGTCAGGACGGCGCAGGCGGACTGGTCCCTTCCCTGCCGCACGGAATGGAAGGGCCGCTTTGACGCCGTGCTTCTGGACGTTCCCTGTTCCAACACCGGAGTCATCCAACGCCGCGTGGACGTGCGCTGGCGCCTGACTCCGGAGGAAATCCGCCGCCTGGCCGCACTCCAGAAGACCATCCTGGAAAATGCCTCCCGCGCCGTCAAACCGGGCGGCAGACTGGTTTATTCCACCTGTTCCATTGACGCGGAGGAAGACGGACTGCTGGTCAGGGACTTTCTGCAGAACCATCCGGGATGGACGCTGAAAGAAGAAAAACTTATCCTTCCCCACGAGGAAAAATCGGACGGCGCGTATGCGGCCCTTTTGATCTGTGCTTGACCTCAGCTTCAATTTGTCAACAATGCGTGTTCCTGATTAATATCATTCCATTATGTCCCGCAAACCCATCATTGCCGCCAACTGGAAGATGAACATCGGCCCCGCCGAAGGCGCCCAGTTCATCGAAAGCTTCAAAAACCTCATTAAGGGGAAAGACGTCGCTTGCGACGTGGTCATCATCCCTCCCTTCACCACCATTCCCTCCGTGCAGAACGCTCTGGGCGGTTGCTCCTGCATCGCCGCCGGAGCCCAGAACGTCTCCCAGTACGACAACGGAGCCTATACCGGTGAAATCTCCACCAGCATGCTGAATGAACTGAACCTCAAGTATGTGGTGCTCGGCCACAGCGAACGCCGCCAATATTTCGGAGAAACGGATGCCATCATCAACTCCAAAATCAAGAAGGCCATCGCCGCAGGCATCACCCCCATTTTCTGCATCGGAGAAACGAAGGACGAACGCCTGGGGGGCATTTTGGAACCCGTGCTGGAAATCCAGCTCAAGGGCGGCCTCAAGGATCTCACCCCGGAGGAGGTATCCAACCTGGTCATCGCCTATGAACCCGTCTGGGCCATCGGCACTGGCCTGACAGCAACTTCCAAGGAAGCCCAGGAAGCCCATTCCTTTATCCGCAAGGTTATTTCCGACGTCTTCGGAGCAGACGCCGCCGCCAAGGTGCGCATCCAGTACGGCGGCTCCGTAAAACCGGAAAACGTGGAAGAACTCATGGCCCAGCCGGACATTGACGGAGCTCTGGTTGGCGGCGCTTCCCTGAAGCCGGAATCCTTCGCTGCTCTGGTAACTTCCGCCAAATAAGCGAAATCCGGCGCCACCCTTTCTACAGGCTGGTCCTTCACGGGACCGGCCTTTTTCATCTCCGGAGCACCGTCCTCGCTCTTTTCACCCAAGAGCGCAGTTTCTGCCTTTTCAAGCAGCCTGAATCGTGCATAATGGTGGGAAATCATGAAAACCCGCTTACTTACCCCACGCAGCAAAGGTTTCACGCTCATTGAAGTTCTCGTAGTCATCGCCATCATTGCCCTGCTGGCAGGCGTCTCCTACAGCATTTATTCCCATGCCACGGAAACGGCAGCCAGAACGCGCTGCACGGACAACCTGCGCCGCATTAGCGACTGGGGCAAGGAATTCGCAGGCCAGAACGGCGGAAAACTGCCCTCCAGCGGCATGAAAGACAGCCTCCTGAGCGCCAGGGAATGCCGGAACTGGTGGGACGCCCTGGCGCCCATCGTTAATGCGGAACAACCCGACCTGATCGCCCGGAACGCCAAGGAACCCAACATGCTCCCGGACACGTTCCGCTGCAAAAACGACAAGCGTCCGGAAATCCTTGGAGCGGAGGATGCCAACCTTCCCGCCGGGCCGGACACCATTTCCTACACCAGCTGGCTGGACAACCGGAAGGGGCGTCCCATGAATGTGGCGCGCGGCCAGGCCCTGCGGGGCAAACCCTGGATCAGCGACGGCATCCCGATTGACGGGCGCAGCGTCATCACGGAACAGGATTTTGAGGAAATCGTAGTCCCGGCCCTTGAACGCCACCAGGGAGGAATCATGGTGCTTTATGCGGACGGGAAAATATCCCCCGTGGAGGACCCTACGCTTAACAAAGTCACCCAAGGTTCCTGAACCCCTTGTTTCTCCGCCCGGCGCGGGCGGGAAGCTGCCGGACCATTGCCGGCAATCCAGTGGAATTTTCTTCCTACTCCCACTGATTCGCCTTTACGAAACCGGGATAATCATTAAGGTTAGCGTCCAGATGAACCAGCATGCTCCCTTCCTGCATCCGTACGATGGAATGATACCACTGTCTGTGGCGGGGTATATCCTGGGAACCGTTCTGTTGCTGGTCCACCTGTATGCGCTGGTAAAAAGGCAGCAGGTGCAGACTTTTCTGCTGGCGTCTCCGCGCAACCACCTGCTGGCTCAGATTCTGCTGGCCGGCGGCCTGTTCTGGTTCTTTCTGCTGGTGGCTCCCGAAGGATTGGGCGTGCTGAGCCGCTTTCGGGTGGGGCTGGCGGAATTTGAAGGTATCCGCTGGCTGCTCCAGCTGGCATGCCCCGTCTTTCTGGTGCTGATGGTCACGCAGGTGAAAAACCTGCTCTTTCCACGGGCGCTGGGCATCTTCGGCCTGATGGTGGCAGCTCCCCTGCTCAGTGCCGCCTTCCTTCAGGAGCCAGTGACCAGGCTCCTTATTCCCATCTGGTGTTACATCGTCATTTTCCTTTCGATTCTCTGGATAGGCAAGCCCTACCTGTACCGCGACATGGTCAATAAAATATGCTCCAAGCCTGCTTGGTGGACGCCTCTTTGCCTGGGAGGAATGGCCTATGGAGCTGCCATTCTGCTTTGCGCCATCCTGTGGTGGTAGGGAGGCCGCCTCTTCCGGCACCGCTTCATCATGCAGAAAAGACATTCAGCCGCAGGAGAAGGCCTCCGGCAAAAACAGGCATACGCAGGACGGATCTTTCCGGAACGGCCTGTTTTTTTCTCCTGTTGCAAGAATCAATAGCGGTTCCGCTTATTATATATGATATTCCATATTCCTTTCATGTGCTCTACCCTGCGTTCCTCCATCCTGTCCAGCATAGCCTTCTGGTTGCTTACCCTTGTCCCTTCACTGGCGGACAGGCCTAATATCGTCCTTATCCTGGCTGATGACATGGGATGGTCCGACCCGGGCTGCTACGGCTCGGAAATACCCACTCCTGCCCTGGATACCCTGGCCAGACAGGGGATGCTGGCAACCCGGCTCTACACCGCTTCCCGCTGTTCACCCTCCCGGGCCTCCATCATGACCGGCTGCGAACCTCACAAGGTGGACGTAGGGCTCCTGGATGACGACAGCGGACGCCCTGGCTACCGCGGACGCCTGAACCCGGATATCCCCACCCTGCCGGAACTTCTGAAAAAAGCGGGATACCGTACCTATCTTTCCGGGAAATGGCATCTTGGAAAAGTTCGGGGATCCTATCCATGGGACCGCGGCTTTGACCGTTCCCGCGGTTTGCTGGGTGGAGCGGCAGATTACTACAGGCCCATGCCGGACAGACCCTTCGGTGAAAACGGGAAACTGCTCCGTCCGGAGGATCTGCCGGAGGATTTCTACATGACGGACGATATCACCAAAACGGCTCTGGCCTATATTGACGATGCCGCCAAAAGCAGGCAGCCTTTCTTCCTTTACGTGGCTTATACGGCTCCGCATACACCCCTCCAGGCCCCCCGGAGGGAAATAGAAAAAATGCTCCCGTTCTACAACGACAAATCCCCCCATGCCATTGCTTCCAAAAGACTGGAAAAACAAAAGCTGCTGGGAATCGTCCCTCCTGCCGCCAAACTGGGCATGGCCGGTAAATTCAATCCAGAAGGCTATGAAAAAACTTCCGCAAAGCGGAAGGATTATATTGCCGAATGCATGGCCACCTACGCCGCCCAAATCGTTATCATGGACCGCGGCATAGGCCGCATTCTCGCGTCCCTGGAACGTCACCGCCTCAGTGACAATACCATCGTCATGTTTTTATCAGACAATGGCGCAACAGCGGAAATGCCCCAGAACAATAAAAACAAGAAGACTACCCTCCCCACAGGCCCGCTGGGAGAAGTCGGATGCAGGGACGGATACGGCCCCATGTGGGCGGCTGTGTCCAATACCCCTTACCGCCAGTATAAAATAGAAACCTTTGACGGAGGGCTGTCCGCCCCCTTCATCATTCGCTACCCTTCCAAAATACGTCCGGGATCGCGCTACCACTCGCCTTTCCTGCTTCAGGACATCGCCCCAACCTGCCTTGCGTGGGCCGCTCTCCCAATTCCGGCCCATATGGACGGCAAGCCGCTCAACACCTACTGGAATAATCCTCCGGAACTTCCTCCGTCCAAGGTGTGGGACTTCATTCCCAATACCTGCCCTCCCCGCACTATCTTCTGGGAACATCAGAGAAACCGGGCGGCCCTGACAAGTCAATTCAAGCTGGTGGCCCCCAACCGCGGCCCCTGGCAGGTGTACGACATCAGGGACAGGACGGAACAGAAAAATCTGGCATCCAGACACCAGACGCTTGTAGAACAATTGTCCGCACAGTACAGGAAATGGGCGGCGGAAAACCATGCCGAATGACACAGCCCGGCAGAAAAACGGGCATACGCGCCCTAAACGTTTCTATGGGAATCCCCTTCCGGAAGAAATTCTGATTTCCGTTTCCTCAAGTAACGGAAAACGGCATGTGATTCACCGGGAAAGAAAAAGCAGGGAATAACAGTTATTCCCGTCCGCGGCAACATTCCTGTCTCCCGGGCATTCCGGGAACCATTCATTATTTTCACACTCCTTGCCATCCTTTCCCATGAAGGGGAATTACATAAAAATCCGCTTCTTCATTCGTTCAAAATCCAGCACCTGTTCCAGATCATTGGAGGAAATGCTCATACTTTCCCGCTGGATTCC
>OLSG01002521.1_pt1 | contig 15357 bp, 14 predicted proteins | sample 1673041 | NCBI WGS metagenome assembly OLSG01 (sample SAMEA3136749, study PRJEB25190) | human gut metagenome | reverse complement strand
TATATTTCTATACACTTTGTTGGCATGCAATTAACATAACCTGTGAAAATCCGTAACACCACCCACAAGCGGCAGTTCATACGTTAAAACTCCGGTTATTTAAACAGATTTTTGAAGAACTCCCCAATCGCACTAAAGATATTTCCAAAGAAGTTACCAATAGATGCAATGATTCCGGAAGAGCTTCCTCCATTTTTAAAGGAATTGTAGAGAGAGGCTGCGTAATCCACCAGTCCACTTAAATCAATTCCAAGAGAAGTAATTTTCAAAAGAAGATCAACGATTTTCTGTCTCTCATCATCAGATAAAGTGACGCCATATTTATCACAGGCTTCATCAATTGCTTCGTTGATACTCTTCTCGTCAGTCAGTCCTTTTTCTGCGATCAGTGACTTGATGTAAGCAATAAACTCCTCCACTTCCTGATCGGTCAGACCCTGAATGGAAGCTTCCAGTTCTCCGGTGACAACAAGTTCATTTAACGCTGCATCTACAACGTTATCCTGTACTGCTTCCCCGGTCATTGCCTCATATGCCTCAAAGATTCCAACCAGTGCAGCGGTTCCGGAGATTGGCTTTGGGCCTGCAACGATGATATCTGCATCTGTAATTCCAGCAGTTGTCAGCGCATTTTTGTACATACCAACGGTACAGTATGTGATATTGTTCGTAGAAATGTTTAATCCATTTCCTTTTTTACGTTTTACGATCACGACAGAAGACCATGACTTGCTTCCAATTTTGGAAGAATCCACATAGGAATCCAGATACTGATGCTCCTGTGCATTTGTAACGTAAGTCACGTTATAATTTGCCAGATTGGCAGGATCGATTCCCATAAGGGATAATACGGTATTTTTCTGGTCATCGGACAAATCCGCACCGAGTGCAAGATAAGGTTTATCATCTTTCTTAATCTCAACATTATCGTTATTCTCATCCACAATGACATCTCCAGTCACATTTTCTGTGGATTTTTTATCATCTTCTACCGTTACCCCACCTGTAACATTATCGGTTGTGCCACTGGTGGAAGTATTTGTGCTGTCAGAATTTGTTGTTGTACTGCTCTGCGAATCTGAAGCAGCATTATTGGTTGTATTGCTCTGTGAATCTGAACCTGTACTGTTCTGTGTATCTGAACTTGTGCTGCTCTTTGAATCTGAAGCTGTGCTGTTTTGTGTATCCGATCCTGTATTTCCAGTCGAACCAGCATTGGTATCTGTACCTGTTGTGCTGCTGTCATTCTGCGTTGCCGCCTGATTCTCCGACTGTGTTGTCTGGGAATCACCGGATGTGGCATTGCCTGCCTCCTGCCCTGCGGTGTTCTGCGCAGAAGCATCTGCTGCAAATGATGTTACATGTGTTGGTATCATCATCACTGCTGCTAAAATAATTGCTGCAATTCTCTTTGTCATTCTCTTTCTCTTCACTTTTTTTCCCTCTCTTTTTATTTACGTATCGATCCGCACTCTCATCCATGCAAGAAGATCTGCATACACTTTATCGCGGTCTGTCTCATTTAAAATTTCATGTCTGTCATTTTCGTAAAGCTTATATGTAATGTCCAGAGAACCTGCCTCTTTGAATAGATCATACACTTTTTTCACGCCGACACCATTATCTCCCACCGGATCATCCTGACCGGATACAATAAAAATTGGAAGCTTGTTTGGTACTTTCTTCACATTTTCCAACTGATTATCGTAGAGAACTGCTTCCATCAGCCCCAGATAGCCGTTTAATGTAAATTTGAACGTACACCGCGGTTCGCTATAATAAAATTTTACAATATCCTCATCTTTTGTAAGCAAGCTGTTTGAAAGTGTTTTTCCAGAAAGATCATATTTCTTATATGGTCCGCCAAACGACAGCGATTCTACCAGTTTGCTTCTGTGATGCCAGCCAAAAATTTTTGCAAGGAATTTGCACACGTTGATTCCAAGTTTGGTCGTATTGTCCGGCACACAACCGGTTCCCATAATGATTGCCCCTCTCAAATCATCATTGTGAATGGTGAGGTATTTCCGAAGCATATAAGATCCCATACTGTGTCCCATCATAAAATAAGGAACACCCGGATTTTCTTTCTGGATCATCGTGCGCAGTGCATGCATGTCTGCGATCACCGTGTCACTCGGATTTTCCGCAAAATATCCCCAGTCATCTTTGGATGCTACGGAATCCCCATGTCCTAAATGGTCATGTCCCACCACCATAAAGCCATTCTCTGTCAGAAATTCAGCAAATGGTCTGTAGCGCTCTACAAACTCTATCATGCCATGTGTGATCTGTAAAATTGCCTCATACTTTCCATCTTCCGGAATCCATTTGACTGCATGGATGGTTGTTTTGCCATCCGCTGATAAAAATGTAAACTTCTCCTCTTTTGCCATACTTTTCCCCTCTCTTTTCCATGATTATAAATTAGATATATTTTAAAACCTGTGGCTTCTTTATTCTGTCTGGACGAAACGATGGACTTCCTCCACATTACGTTCTAATTCATCCGCGCATTCTTTGTGCTCTTTCCACTCCTGACGCAGTGTTTCCGCTTTGGATAACACTCTGCTCTGCACTTCGAAAAATTCATTTTCACCCTGACAGAGACTTTCTAATATTTCTTCAATATTTGTTTCTTCTTCCACATTTTCATGATCCGTTTCCACTGCCTCTGTGTCCCTGTCTTCCAGAAGTTTCACCAGAGAACCGTTATTTTCTTTTAAGAGATCATTTAACGCATGAATCTGTTTTTCCGCCTCTGTGGCAGTTTCCTCAAAACCACTGATCCTCGCAAGCACATCCGCAACCGCCAAAGTATACTGCTCTGCGTTCACACGCACTTCCTCTGCCGCTGTCACAAATTTTCTTCCGTCTTCTCCCATGCGTCCTGCCTCGATTGCTGCGCCGAGTGCCAGAACTCCCATATTCTGTGAAATATCTGCCAGTTTCTGTAACGCCTCTTCAACAGACTCTCTCTCCTGACAATATGCCTCATAGAACGATTCTATCTCCTTCATGGGTGTGGTGACGTACTTGTTCTTCTCTACAACTTTTGCAATTTTCTCGTGCTCACCCTCCATTTGCTGGCAGAGTGCTTCTTTTTCCTGCTGCAATCTGATATTCTGTTCATTCTTTTTTGCAAGCTGCTGTTTCAACAGTACGGTCTGTCCTGAATTCGCCTCTGAACACTCCTTTAACAGTTCCAATTCCTCTGAAACCGCCGTGATTGTCTCATCCAGTTCCGTTTTTGAGATCGTCATCTGTACCAATGTCTCTTCTGCGCTGTCTTTTGCTTTTGCAATATTAGAAATCTGCTCCTGCAGACGGTTCTGTTTTTCCTGTAATGCCAGAAGTTCCTCTTCCAGTTCTTTTGCTTTTTTTCCACCAAACATATGCCATCCTCCAGCTTTTATTGATAATTTCGAATGATAACCTGTACGCTTTCCACTCCATTATACTCGTTAATCTCCGGATAGTACACAATCATTATCCTCAATTTGTTTATCTGACCGCGAAAAGCTTTTTCCACTTCCGCACTTCCATACTTTTCTGCATAATATGCTTTGAACGCCTCAATATCACCAAAATAGACTGCCGATACCGCCTCTCCCGCGGCTGTCACCAGGTTCAGCCGCAACACATTCTGATTTTTTCCGACCACAAAAGCCTTTGTGATACTCAGGTTTTTGTCGGCAAACTGTGGCTTGATATTGGCTTTTCCAAAAGGCTCTAACACTGCAAATTCCCGGATAAGACCGGCATCCGCATACGCTGCTGGCATCGGAATATCAATTTTGATCTTCGGAATCAGGTCATCCTCCGTGAGATTTGCACAGGCATTGATTTTTTCACGGAACTTATCCACGTTTTCTTCCGGAAGAGATAATCCTGCCGCCATCGGATGTCCGCCGAATTTTTCCAGAAGTTCCCTGCACTTACATAGTTCCTCATACATGGAGTACTCCTCGATGGAACGCCCAGAGCCCTTCACGCCCTCCTCCGCCTTCGTCAGCACAAATACCGGCTTATGATAAGCCTCCCGGATACGCCCTGCAATGATTCCTGCAAGACTTTCGTGCACCTGTGGCAGATAAATGACAAGCACTTTATCCGACATGTAATGTTCCTCCACCACACGTTTTGCCTCCTCGACGCCATCTGCTGTCATATCTTTGCGCTGCTGGTTTAACTCCACAAGCTCCCTTGCCGTTTTTGCTGCCTCTTCCTCTCCCTGTAAAAAAAGAGACAGAGACAGTTTTGCTGTATCAAGTCTGCCACTCGCATTGATGCACGGTCCTAACACAAAACCAAAATGATATGCATTGATCTGCTCCGGTTCTAAATGATTCTGAAAGATCAGGGCGCGCATCCCCGGATTTTTTGTGCGGTGAATGCGGTTTAATCCCTCTTTCACCAAAATGCGGTTTTCGTCTGTCAGATCCATGACATCGCCAACGGTTGCAAATGCGACATTTTCCAGAAATTCATAGGTTTCTTCCAGGGCAAAACCCATTTTTTCATACAATACCTGCAGCACTTTCCATGCGACTGCTGCTCCACATAACTCTTTAAAAGGATACGCACATTCCTGCTGCTTTGGATTCACGATTGCATCTGCGTTGCTGCGAAGGAACTGCTTTTCCCCGTTCTCCTCTGTATAGGGAATCTCGTGGTGATCGGTCACAAGCACGGTCATCCCAAGTTCTTTGGCATGCGCAATCTCTGAGATTGCAGCAATTCCGTTATCGCACGTAAGAATGGTATCCATTCCGTCTCTTTTTGCCTGATCGATCAGATTCTCATTGATTCCATAGCCATCCTTCATGCGGTCCGGAATCTGCGTGGAAACATTTCCACCACAGTGTTTAATTCCCCGGTATAAAATATAGGTTGACATAACTCCATCTATATCATAGTCGCCGATAATACGGATCGGCTTTTGCTCTTCTATTTTAACTTTTAAAATATCTGTCAAACGATCTGCATCTTTCAATAAATGTGGATCGTATAAATCCTTTAAACTTCCATTCAGATATCTTTCAAATGCCGCCTCCCCGATCACCTCACGGTTTCGGATAAGACGCGCTGTGACAGGGCTGATCCCGAACTCTTTTCCAAGCTTTTCAAAATCAGCCCCTTTGTTGATTACAAACCATTTTTCCATGTAACACCTGCTGCCTGTTTTTTCTTATGAATTTATCTTTTAATAATGCACTTCCATCAGCATCAGTCCACATGCCGGCGCTGTATAGCCTGCGTTCTCCCGGTTTTTGCTCTCTAAGATCTGTGGCAGCTCCTCCGGCGCTCTCCTGCCATCCCCGACCTCGATCAGCGTACCCGTCAGGATCCGCACCATATTTTGCAAAAATCCATTGCCCCGGTAATCGATCCAGAGATCATTTCCTTTCTTCGTAAAATTGATCTCATAAATTGTGCGGACTGCCGTTTTTTTCATTTTCTTATTTCCGCAAAATGAAGTAAAATCATGTGTTCCGATCAGATAGGAAGCAGCTTCTTTCATGCGCTCCACATCGAGTGTTTTCTCATACTGGTACTCATATTTCCGCTCGAAAACATCCGAGATCTCTCCCATATGGATGTGATAGCGGTAGGTCTTTTTCTTTGCGGCGTAGCGGCTGTGAAAACGCTCGTCCACCTGCTCAACCGCAATAACGGCAATGTCATCCGGCAGATAATGATTCAGATAGGACAGGATCTTTCCCTCCGTAAAATGCTCCTCAATATGAAAATTTGCCACCTGGCCTTTGGCATGCACGCCCGCATCCGTTCTCCCCGAACCGATGACTTCCACCGCGTGTCCTGCCATCTGTCCCAGCACTGCTTCTATTTTTCCCTGAATGGTCAGCCCGGTGCTGTTCTGCCCCTGCCAGCCCTTGTATCTTGTCCCATCATACTGGATTGTAATTTTATAGTTGTTCATACTTTTTATCCCTGCTTTACTGCAATTTAAACTGTCTTTTAGTTTAACACATTTTCCACTCAAATCCTAGTCTGCGATCTGTCCTGAAACGTTTTTGTGCCGGGGAACTGAAAAATACCAATCCCCCGGCACATTTACTCTGCATTTTATACCAGTTCTGCAATCCTTGTCACCGCAACATAGATCTCCGATATTTTATACCAGGTACGGTAATCTACCACTCCCGTCACAGGCAATCCAAAAATAGACTGGAATTTTTCTACTGCTGCCTTCGTTGCTTCTCCGTAAATCCCATCCGGTGTGATCGTCGGGATTGCCGGATAGGCCTGCGAGATTCTCGCTAACTGTTCCTGGATCTGCCGGACCTTATCTCCGGCAGCGCCCACTTCCAGATTATACCGCGGCCAGGATGCAGGGATACCGGAAATCTCCTCCGCTGTATTGATAAACATATTATCACCATAATAATAACGGAGAATTTCTATCGTTTCGTAGTTCTGATCCCCAAGATATTTGCTTCCCCACTGGCTCAGCCAGTTGCTGCACGTCACGCGCTGTCCGTCACAATACTGTGTCAGGATTGGCTGTCTCACATTCGGTCTGGAAAGATAATTCTGGAACATTTCCTCTACCACATCCGAGATACTCTGGAAAATATTTCTTCCATATACGAATTTCTGGTCATAAGCAGTGGATGTTGTGATGGTGAAGTTATAGCCTTTGTTCCGGTACATCCACACCACTGGATTCAAGTAGTTTTTCGTCCAAAAAATTATCAAGACGAATCTTGAATTTTATGGTGATATCATCATCCTTTACTATGATTTTGTCTATCAGGGTGGATAGTATCATCTGCTTGGTCTGAACATCTGCCTGACTAAAGATTTCATTCCATTTTGGCATTGCTTCTACGAATGTCATAAGCTCGTTTGATTGCAATGAGATTTCTTCCAGTTGCTTTTGTAAACTCTTCTTCTGTATCTCTTTTTCCTTTTTAAGCGACTCTTTATCCGATATTATAGCAGATAATTTATCTACACTAAAGGCAAATTCACCACGAATTGCCTCTGGTAATTTTTCTTCAAGTGTCTCTATATCTGCCAGCAGATTTTTTATTTCTTTTTCCAAGTCCTTTATTTCACGCTTTATGGTTTTGCCCTGTTGTGTCTGCATTTCTTCAAGCTCTTTTGATATATCTATTTTCTTTAGATTTTCAAGATATGTTTCTACTGTAGCAAATACTATGCTTTCTAAATATTCCTGTGAGTAAGTGCTTCTAGGCTTACACCCATTTGGACATCCATAACGCCCTACGTATGAGACTTTCTTCTCCCCTGTTTTCTTACATGTCCAGTGGTTTGCATAGCCAGTGTTTTTTAATCTCTTTCCACAGTAACCACAATAAACCATGCCTGTAAGTGCAAGTCTGCCCCTTGTAGAGAATGGTACATTATATTGCTCCATATACAACTCATTTGTAGCCTGCCTTGCAGCATTGATTTTATTCTTTCTGGCTTCTCTGATTTCCTGTGCCCTCTCCCACAATTCCTGTGATACTATTGCAATCTCTGGATTCTGTTCTCTGGCATAAGTCCATTCTTTTCTGTCTAAGCGTGTACTGTTTGCATGACCATTTTTTCTTCTGTTGTATGCTATGTAACCCATGTAAATAGGATTTGTAAGAATGCTTCGTACTGTTCCACCCTTCCACTTATCCAATATAGGTGCTGGCACACCATTTTCATTTAGAGTATTTGCTATCTTTTGATACCCCATCCCCTGATTGACTGCATAACTGTAAATCTGTCTGATTATATCTGCTTGTTCTGGAACAATTACAAGCTTATGTAATGCTCTTCCATGATTGCTTATCTCTCCAGACAGGACTAGCTTGTAACCATAGGGAGCTTTTCCACCTACAAACCTTCCATCCTTTACCATTTCCACCATGGTATCATGCACTCGCATACCTGTTTTCTTTGATTCTCCCTCGTTCTGCCAGAATCGGATATAGTTGAGCAGTTTATCAATATGTTCTTCTGTTTTTAACTGTCCATCCTTAATTGTCCAGACCTCAATTCCCATGCGGTTAAGTTCTGCCACATAGAAACTGTACTCTTCCTGTCTGCCTATTCGGTCTGACATATAAGCGAGGAGAATTTCAAACTCTCCCTGCTTTGCGTCCTGCATGATTTCTTGAAGCACCTCTCTATCGTCCACTCCATTGTGGTAGGCTGATATTCCTTTTTCAAGGTATTCTTTATCAAACACCCAGTCTTTTTGTTTTGCAATAAACTGCTCTGCTTCTGCACGCTGAATTGGTATGTCATCATCATGTAGCTGCTGTCTTGAAGATACTCTTAATAATGTTCTTACTCGTTTACTCATGGTTCATTCCTCCTTGTGAACTTGTTTCACATTTCCCTTTTGGGGTTGGGAATGATACCGCTTGGGAACTCCTTTGTAAAGACCCTATTTGAATTTTGTTTAAATAAACTTCTTTTAGCATATGCTCAAATCTTTTAGCATCATTAGGGTCTACTGTATAGGGAAATTCCAAGGTGATATGCACCTTTTTATTTCCCTGTACTATCTCTTGTGAATATGTTTCCATATTCTGCATATTGTCTTGTTCTCTTATCTTGCTTTTTACATCTTTATGACTTTCTGTAGCTTGATATTCATTCCATTGCTTTTCCATGATAAATACTGTTCCAAGTATTTATCTGAGTATGATAAATCGTTACGTGCTTTAATCTCTCCACCTTAAAACCTCCTCCTTCCTTATAATGTTCTGTGTATCTGGCAGATTGCTCTGCCAGATAGATTGTTGTGTTGCCTTACTGTCTATGCAGAAAAGGTAAACAGTTTCTTCTTTTCTGCATTGGTTGTTGTGAATGTTACTTTTGTTTCATCAAGTGCACTCTGGATTGCTCCAAACAACTCATTGATTTGTTCTGTTGAGTAGGTGTAGTATTTCTTGTTTGAGAGTTTTTGCAGCTTCTCTATCTCTGCCATTACCTTTGAAGCTTGGTTCTCGGCTTTTTCTTTGAAGCGTGCTGACTTGTCTGGCTGTGCCTGTTGTACTGGTTGGGTTGCTTCTGTGCTTACTGTTGATGCTGGGGTGTTTGTTGTTATACTGTCCATCTTATTTTCCTCCATAGATTTGTTTTATTTATACTGCTTTTCTCTTGTTGCTGTAGGTACCTTACACTTGCAATATACCACCAAAATTGCAAAATGTAAGCGAAAGTGAGTGTAGAAAAAATCTGCTCTGTTGGCTGTATTCTACACTCTTAAAATTCACAAAAAACAAATGACATAAACTACTTAAGCATAAGGGTATGTATATTTTTCATGATGAGTCTGTTGTGCAATTTGACGAACACAAAAAAAAATAGCTGCTATTTTCTTTGATATATCTGCTCTGAAATAGAAAATTGCATCAGAGTAAACTTCTAATGCAATCATCTGAATTTTTTACTATGTGATTTTGTGTCAGTATCTACTTGGGTTATTTTTTGAATTATTTGCTGGTGGTGTTTATTTACTGTTTTTTATAGGCACTTATGCTATGGTAATTATAAGTACATTTTATCTCACTATCTATTTATTCTCCCAAACTGCTATTTTTCTATTATTTTCATGCTGATTTTTTATAAAAATAAATTGTTTAGTAAAAATATTGATTCACTTTTTCTGTTTTTTCCATATTTTTTTCTTTATTGAATTTTTCAAAAATCCACATTTTTATAAGTGATATAAAATGCTGCTTTTTCAGAGCCTTCTCACTAGTCCTAGAAACTGTAGCAATTTTAGGTTGTGATAGACAAAAGAAAAGCACTACCGCTGGGGTAATGCTTTTGCTTGTGTTGAAATGTATTTAGTTTTGAAAGGCTCTGCGCAAACGCTTTTTGTATGCTGTTTCTATATCGTCATAGAAATCTACGTCTGCTCTCCAGTCTCCATCTACTGGTACTTCTGCAAACATTACATTGCAACACCTTCCATCTGGATATATCATTGTTAAACCTATTATGTTTCCCCTTCTGAAACTCTTGAATCTTAATCCCATATCTGTTGCCTCCTATGGTTATGCTAATTGCTCTGCTTCTTCTGCCTGTTGCTGTTGAGCTGATTGCATTGCTTTATTCAAGCGTTCCTCATACGCAGATAAGACTTTATCATAGCATTCCATATCCGCCCTCCAGTCTCCTCCCTGTGGCATCTCCATTGTAATGACTGTTTTCTGCTCTCCTGTTGGTATGACCATAGAGATGTTGATTTTACTTTTCTCTTTGTAGCCTTTGAATTTTACCTGCATTGTTGTATCCTCCTTATCAAAAATATTTTTTCTTTCTTCTCAATATAAAGTGCTGAATACTGTCAGGAGTTTTTACTTTGCCGCATTTCTTCATGCTAATTCGCTTAGTAACTGTATTGATTACATTATCAAATGTATTTCCATACTATCAGCAGTATTTTTCAATTTTCCTTGTTTTCAGTGGGTGTATATATTAATTTGATTCCAATGCCTACTTTATCGGTCTAATCAACAATGATTCCAAACAATACTAATCTGTGCTATTATGAATCTATAAAATTGTGAGCGAGGAAAAAGCATGGCAGAACATTTCAAGCTGGAAATTACAAACAGAAGTACAAAGATTACCACGTGGACTGGTGTATCAGATGATTTTGCAAATGAATACAAAGAACGCTTAGGGGTTGATGACAGCTTACCAGACGATTATATCCCTGCCCCCATGAGTGATGCATTAAAAACTGTGCTGAATCCACCACCACCCGAAAATGCTGATAAAGATAAACCAAATGAGAATCAGATTGTCTCTAAAAGTTCTGCCAAGAAAAATGATGGTAAATATGCAAAATACAATTATGCAAAGCGTGTGAAGAAAAGACGCTCAACTTTCAGAACTCTTGCATATATCAATTTTAGAACTCCAAATGTACAATTTGTTACTCTCACTTTTGACACTCGAATATTTGATAATGCAAATGACCTACAAACTTGTCATAAAGCATTTCAAAAATTTATTAAACGTATTCGACACCGATATGATGATTTTCGGTATCTCGCTGTGTTCAGCCGACAAACCCATAAGAACTGGCATTATCATATGATTTGTAATTTTGATGAAACTGTATCTGGTAAAACTATTCATGACCTCTGGACTTATGGTATTGTTCATAATACTGTGCTTACAAAATATGATGAATTTGATACAAAAGTGTCCTATTGCATTGACAACATGGAATCAGTTTCTTGGGATGAATTGCAGGGCGAAAAAGGCTATCTAAACTCAAAAGGCTTGCAGAATAAAATTGTTCTAAGGTCTTGGAATGAAAAAGAAGCTGATATGGCTTATGAATATCTGCGTCAGATACTACAAAGTGATGATATTCCTTATCCGCTTCATAGTGTCAATAAAAAAGACAAACTGCCTTCACCATTTAAATCTTATGATATAAACTATCTGGTTTCACATAAGGGATTTGCAGAACTGTTTGACCCACCTGTTGTTGCAAAAAAGAAGTGATTGTTTTTAATATAAATATAGTATGAATATGACCATAGCTGTCACATGTGAATTAATTTTATCTGATGAATTATGATTGTATTTTATATGTGTCTGTTGTTCTAAAAATGTGCAAAAAAATAAACCCTATTGGGTCATTTACTACAATATTATTAATGGTGAGAGCAGTGCTGGTGTCAAATCTGTAGGATGAGGATGTGGTTGAACATATTCCAGCTGAACCAACTGTTGCCTTATAAGTAGTTGTCATATCAGGTGACCTGTTTATAAATCTAGTTGCAAAGGTTTCATTATACTCGGTACCAGATTTGCGTGTGCCCTGTGGGGTGTTGGCTGATTTAAAGTTATATGCTGAATCATATGCCAAGCTCGTTAAGTAGGATATTGCTCCACCATTTTTCCAATCTGCTAAGGTGAGGTGGTCTTGCCCTCCTATATAAATGATGAATAGGAAAGCCACTAGTGACTTTCCCATTTCTATATTAATTCAAATCCTGTGTTGTAATGTTTGAACTGAACCATTTATCTGTTTTAAACAATTCTGTTAAGTCCACATTACTATAAACATTCACTCCCATGAAGTTTCCTACTCTATTTACTTCGTCTTCATACAAATCACTGTATGCAGCTGTCCTCATCTGGAATGAGTAGAAGCTATTTCCAATGCTTTCCTTGCTGCTCTGACTTGGTGTAAGTTTTGGATCAAAGACTGTACTTCTTTCCATCGGATCCCACAAACCTGTATTGATGGTTGTTGTGCTTACAAGAACTGTCACACCATCAAAGGCTTCGTTGTACCATTTCTTATCTGTCATACTCCATGCAGTTGAGTTATCATTTCCAGTATTACGTTCAAGAGCTTTTACCAGCTGTGTTACTACTTGTGTCTTGTCATTGATTGTTTTTGCTGTTCTGTTACTTATACTTTCAACACCCTGACCTTTTGTAACAATGACTTCACCATTCATTCTTATGTTTCCTTCAGCATCCGCACTGAATACATATTTTTCTTTTGATGCATTTCCCTCTGCTACGTTGATATATAAATCATTGAAGTCATCCCAGTTGTACTTGCTGTCTGATGATATGCTTTTACCATTAAACTTCTTTGACTTTGTTATATTCTCACCGCTGAATGGCTCTTTCCTTGCACTCTTGTTTCCAAAAAGCTCAAGTCTTAAAGTTTTTAAGCTCTCTACTACTGAATTTACTGTAGCTTTATGATTACTGTCTGCTGTTGCTTCTGTAAAGTCTCCACTTACTGAACCAGTGTAATCTACCTGTGTCTTTCCATCTCCTTCAAGTATGCATTGATAGGTAATGACCTTAACATCTTTACTTTTTGCATCATCTCTGTTTTTAATGTTCAATGTTGCACCGCCAGGTATCACTTTATAAGCATTATCTGTAGTTCCAAATAAACTATTTATGTTTTTTATCAATGATGTATGTGTTGACCACTGATTACTCTGTACTTCAAGTGTGTTACCATCATCTTCTGTCTCAAATTTTACTGTTACAGCATTTCTCAAATTAAGTGTCCTTGCATATTTTCCAAGTACATATGCTGTCTGCTTATTGTAATTTTCATAAGTTGAAGTGTATTTATCATATCTCATTTTGATATATGGATAAAATGTAATGCTGCCTACCTCTGCTTGGTTCTTTTTCAGTGCTTCATTTGAATTATCTCTGTTAGACTGTCCACTATAAACTTTTACCAGCACTTTGATATTACTTAAGCTTAAAGCTGTATCAGACCTAAATGAGTAATTCATTGTCTGTTTACAAACCTTATTGCTATGTGGTGAAGCTGTACTTGCTCCATATTCTGTACTGTTGTCCTGATATGCTCCAATAAATTTTGCTGTGAATGTATTGACAAAATCAGATGTTTTTCTTGTTCCCTGTAATGTATTAGCTACTTTAAATCCTATCTCTCTCATTAAGTTATTTGTTGATTCATCATTCTTCCACTGTGCAACTGTTAAATCATCTTCGCCTCTCCATAATACACATACGTAATCCCAGCCACTTCTACTAGGTGTATCCGCACCATTAGATGGTCGTCTAAATTTATGCCAGTATTCTGCTAAGCTGCTTGCTGAAGTATCCTGTACTACATTTTGCCATCCATGCTTCTGTACCATTATCTTAGGTGCTGTACTAACATTTTGATTCTTTAATGATACTGATATTATGTTATCTAATAGTTTGAAGTTACTACAGTAATCTGTGTGTCCACCACAATATGTTGTATCACCACTGTGGTCTGTTGTTCCATCTGCTTTCTTTTTGTCTTGGCTATGATTTGTCATGTTACCACATCCATCTGTGTAGGAATGTCCACTACAACTTGATAAACTAAATGCTCCACTTGTCCATCCAAAACTGTGACTGTTGAACCCATTTGTTTTTGATGATTCACTGAATCGGACTCTCTTTGTTAAGCTTGCCTGTGAAATTTCAAAATCTCCAGTGCCTCCACTACTTCCTGATGTTTTCTCTAATAATACATATAAGCATTTTTCTGTATTTGAGAGCTGCACTGTTTTTTCTGTTGTTCCTGTCTGTGTTACGTTGCCGGGTATACTACTTTCCCATGTTAAACTATCTATATTTGTAGATGTTTGATTACTTATCTTCCAGCCTACTACTTTATAGGATTGCTCATTTTCTACTATAATCTTGTTTGTTATATTTTTTATATTGTAGCAGCCTGCATCTATGTAGGTGTTTCCTCCATCGTTACTGTATCTATAGTTTTTAACTATTGTATACGCTCCATCTGATTCGTCTGCTGGAGGTGCTGGTGTGTCTCCTTTTGATTCATCATAGGTTGTCTGGTCTCCACTTTTTCCATTTATTTCATTATTCCAAACAGAAATGATACCACTTGCTGAATTCATGATTACATCATTTGTCTGCTTGCCTGATGGACATGGATTTAAACCTAACTGAGTTACCTCGAATTTCATACAGTTTGCAAATATATTATTTGTATATCTTGAAAATACTTTTGTACCATTTTGAGGGTATCCATTTTCCTGCTGTGCTTTCGCCCAGCCTGACGCAGTGGCTACTATTGTCTGCCCTTTGAGATTGCCTTCATTCATTGTGAACCAGTAGACGCCTTCGAAGATAAGGTACATATCTGATGATGAACTTCTAAACTTCTCTGCTGTTTGTGCTCCAAAATAATTTGTTATATAACCACCTACTTTAGGATTTCCATCTGCATTTTTACTAAGCAGTGTACTTTTTAGAACTGCTCCGTTTCCATCTCCACTGCTTGAGAAGGGTGTTGGCACTTCACTTATTGCAGTAAATCTTGAGGGGTCTTGGTTGCCAAACTTTGATTTCTCGTAATTAAAATTTCCATCTGTAGGTGGAACTTTAGCTCCATCTATTGCTGCCTCTACTACTGGGGTTAATAGGTTGCCATTGCCATCTACTATGTAAATTAGGTATGCTGATTTGTAGGATGCTGCACCACCTGCAAAAATATGTGTTCCTGAAGAACCAGCGTCACCTGTTCCGTTTCCACTCTCATTACCTGCATAAGTTGTGAGTGGGGTTGAAATATTTAATGCTGTAAAAATAAACAATATTGAAAATAAAATACTTAACAGGGTATATTTTATTTTTCGATTGCTTGCTGATTGTTTTTCCATGCTACTCCTCCTTATTTTGATGAAAAATAAATTTTATTCTTAATTTAGGGGAGGGCATGAAAAAAGGACAGCCACTGGGATGTGGGTGTCCTTGATTTCAATATATACTGTTGATACTTAATTAAATAATTTCTTCATCTATACTTAAATGATCTAACACTTTCTCTGTATAGAATAA
>OLSG01002516.1_pt1 | contig 15384 bp, 33 predicted proteins | sample 1673041 | NCBI WGS metagenome assembly OLSG01 (sample SAMEA3136749, study PRJEB25190) | human gut metagenome | reverse complement strand
GGTTCATTATTCAATAACGGTTTTTCTATAACTGCTTTTAAAAATATATTTTCTTTCATATTCTTCTATATTGCGCAGGGCTTTCGCCCTGCTGGTTAAACTCAGTTTATTTCGTAATAAGGTTGCTCGCCTCTAATAACTCTCTTTGCATCTGCAATGCTATCATACAGCTTTGATTCGTCATTATCTATGATTACAAATTCTTGATGAAAGCCATCTTCAAACACTGTTATTATGTGACCTTTGTAACTTACTTCTCTGATGATATTCTTTGTTGTCATAATCGTATATCTTTTAATTGTTATTACTTCGTTTCTGATGATGCAAATGTATATTGTTTATTTGAAATATGTATTACGAATATTATATTTAACTCAACTTTAACATTTGATTATTGTAATACAAATATTGTTTAATTATTAAAATATGATTTGTGTATTACAAATATTACATATATCTTTGCAATATAGAAAAAACAAATATCTGTCGTACAGACGTGAGACACACGTATAAACTGTTTAGATTATGAAAACTCAAATTACATCCTTAATCAACGGTACGAGAAACATCCGTAGAGACTTATCCCATTCAAAGTATATTGATTGTCCGAAAGCTACATCTCATATTGGCTATGCGGGTACAAACCTCAAATTGCGTGCAGAAATTGCAGAAAAAGTTATTGCAGAAAACCCTGATGGCATGGATGTTGAAATGTTCGGAAAGAAATTTCATTTGTTGCGTTCGGCTTCAGTATCCGGTAAAACAGTATGGTTTTCCACAGAAATAAGTCCTGATGAATTTATGCTATTATCCGGTTATGCGGAATTTCCCTTTAAACAAAGCAAGGAGTGTAAATTTGCATTAGAGATAAACAATAACATGAATGTTTTGCTTCATAAGTGGTGCAGAGCTAACGAAAACGCCACAATGAAGCATAGAGGATATGATTATATAGATGAAGCGTTCGTAACAATAATATAACCAATGAACAGATTTAAATTAGAGAAGAGCAAAGACCTGCCGGGCTGGTGGGTCTTGACTGATACGGAGAACTTGATTGTATGCAAGTTTGAAGAACACGATTACAATGATACTCAACGAATTTCTGTGCTTGAGGACAGCAAATTTATAGGCGATCCTGATTGTGCAAATAAGCTCGCGTCTATAATGGCCGAAATGGGAGATTACATGTTTTCCCATTGGTATTCAATAGCCTTTCCTGTGCCAACGTTCGAATTTAGAGAAGATGATGAAAATGACAGGTTGCTGCTTATCAGGAATAAATTTCCTAAATTCACAATAGAGATACAGGATGACTGTAATTTAAAGCAGCTTGCTGATGCTTTTAAATCGTTAGGAGAATTTACATCTAAATACAATCAAATATATGGTAGGAATAAAAAATAAATCAGGTGGGAAAAGAAAAGGAGCAGGAAGACCTAAATCAGATAACCCGAAACAGATAATATCACTGCGTATAGAACCTGATTTAATAGAATATGTCAATTCAAAAAAAAATCGGAGTGAATTTATCAATAATTGCATAAGGGAAAAAATAGAACGGGAATAATAATACCCGTTCTATCAATTGATTAGCCCTTTGAATTTTAACCGATTTACGATTTCGGTGTAAAGATAATCTATATCCGCGCGATAATCCTTATAATTATTATAGTTAAACGTGACATTAACGTAAAGGTTTGAAATTCCAGTCGGAGACTTAAATCCTAATATATCAGCCAGTATATCACGAATGCCTTTTGCTATTTTTCCACCAGCCAATGTACTGGGTGAATAAAGAAATAAAATAATAAAAACGAACTTTTGCCGAAAGCATGTACCAGATCTTCTTTCAGGTAATCCACAATTTCCTACAATTTCACAGTACCATTGAAATATCATAGGAATAATACCTAAATCTGATAAAATAGGCTTGATTAATTCTTGCTCTCTTTCTGAAAGTCTTGATTTCTGATCTCTAATATATTTAAGTTCCGATATTGCAGAAAATTCTTTTACCATAACACGATTATTTTAAAAGTAAATAGTATATTTGCATTATAATCGTGTATGGGAGGATTGAGTGGTCGCGCGCTTGGTTCTCCTTTTGTTATTTTACTTTTTTACCCCATATCATCGCATTATACAGCGATGCGGCATATAGTTTAATCTCTTCATTGCTTTCCAAGAACTCCACCTTTAATGCTTCTTTCATTGCGGTTGTATAAAGGTCTTGGTCTAATGTATTATCTTCCATTGCTTTTGTTCAAAAAATTAATGATTCTCTCAATCTCTCGAATATCCTCTCTCTTTCTTCGTAGGTGGATTTTCTTCTTTCGTAAAAAGAACCAAACAATCTAATGTTTTCTCTTCCCGAACTGGCTATATATGTATGATATTTATCAAAATTATACACCAAGTAATCGCCTTTGTCGAACGAATCAACAACAATAGGGTTAAGCCCGGCAACATTGTTCATCAGCTTCTCAACTTCATAGCGGCCCAAAAAGCATTCTACCCACTGCTCGTTATCTCGGTTGATTATATGGCCGTCATAGGTAACGGCCACCTCGTATGTGTCTTTCCCGTCTGAATGAAACAGCTGTCCTAAAAGTACACTGACGCCATAACCATTCTCAAACTCAACCACTCCTTGCATGTACTTATCAACATCTTTCATCAATTTCAGCTTTTTGATAAAATTTACCTCTTCCTCTGTAAAGTAAGGCTTAAACTCTATATCAGAGAAACTGTATTTTCTTTTAATATCTTTCATAATTACAAGTTTTAATTATCTGCATTTCACTTTTGTAAGCCCGTATTTGGCTAATCTTAGATACACCGTCCTGACGCTTACATTCAATATTTCGGCCATTCTACGGGGAGATATGCCGTCCTCCTTGTACATCTTTGTAATGTTCTCCTGTGAAAGAGGGTCAACAAATGCTTTCCGGGGTTCGGCTATTCCCATTCGTTTACGCGCCACTGCTGCATACGCTTCGTTTTGCTTATCCTTTGTTACGTAGATAACGGTAGTGTTGCTAAGGCGAATAGGAACCAAGTTCTTTTCAAGCTGTCTGCGCTCCTCTATCAGGTTTTCTGCATCTCCGTTGACTGTCGTGTCTACCTTCTTGTATTGCTCAGGCAGACGGGTGTGTCTGTCTCTTAGTTTCTTTTCGGTTGCTCTCATGATCATTTAATTTTGTAAAACAAAAAGCCCGAACGGTTAGGCTCGGGCATGAAAAAGGCGGTGTTCCACAAGTTCACCGCCTTTTGCAATAAATATAAAATTAAATACTATATTGAATTTTTCGTTCGCTTCGATTTATAAAGAAAAGCTCCAGCCACAGCAGCAATTGCTCCTACCGCAATGCTCCCTCCGACAGCAGCGTGTCCTAAATGAATGGCGTAAAAAGACAATCCGGACAAAATAAGGACACAAATAAAAGCAAATATAATAGAAATCTTAGCTGTAAGTATAATGCCTTTTGATAATTTAGAATCTTCCGCATGCCTATGGTCCATTTCTTTTTCTGCCATTTTCAAGATTCTTTCCGCAGCCCCCGGTACAATATGATCGTATTTTGCCAAATCTTCGGGAAGAGGAAGCGGACCTGAATAATGTCTCTCATGGCTTATTTGAACCTTAGCAGGTTCCTTCTGCTGATTTGTATTTTTCATAAGCCCTTCTTATATCATTACCTACATTATACCAGTCTGAACGCATTCTTTCCAAGTCGTTCTTTTCCTTTCTTCGCCTATCGTACTCTTCTATGGGATTTTCATTCAGTGAGAAGAAATACAATATTCCCTTTAAAAAAGTGTGCATAAGGCTTTTCTTATTGTTTTTTTCTTCCATGATTAATGTTACTATTCAAATTTCATACAAATAACGTAATTTTTGCACGTTCAAGTATCAAATGTGCTGATTTTAACAGGTTATAAAACAACTTTTAACTAATAGTATATACCATTGGCTGTATTTTTTGTTTTGTCAATGGTAAGCGGATATATCCAAAACATTCCAAATACTTTTCTTTCTTGGTAGATAGTAAGAAAGTGGCGTAATGCTGTTTTAAGGGGATGTACAGGCATCCCTTTTTTTACTTATGGCTTATCACATCTTACATATCTAACTCCTAATAATTCAACGTCCCTCGGCAATGAGGACAAATGTTTTTGCAGTAATAAGACCCTATTACCACTGCCGGATCTTTAACTGGTGCAAAAGTGCACAAATGAGACAGACTCGTATCTACCTTTTTATATCTTCTTAATTTACTCATAATTCTATATGTAAATGATAAGTATTAATAATAGCAAACAAGTAAATAGCCACAGTAATAATACAGTCTATACATATGGCCCAACTACCGAGGCGGTAGAATCTTGATAAAGACAAAGCCATCACCGCCAAAAATAAAACCCATTGACTTGTCATTAGTCCTGCCATTAATGTCATCCACTCAAAAAGATCCAAAACGCTCATTAAAAGAAGCATGGGGTGCTTTTTTAAATATGTATTCTTATCTTCTTTGGGAGAATGTATATATTCGTATGTACGAGAATAAATCCTCTTACAGTTTAAGGCTTTCATGATTTCGTATAAAGCCAAAATACCTACAAATAAAAAAAATATATGCTTCATTACTATCTCTCCTTATTAACTTTATCACAGAACTCCATTAACCCTTCGTGTTCTTCTTTGGATATTTCTTTCCAAAAAGTGATTATACACACGCACCCGTAATCTTTATACAAATCACGCATCATGCGATTTAAATCAAAATCACCATCTTCAATCGAGCATACATCGCAGCATATTCCACCTGATTTGGATCGATAAGTATAGTAATAGTATTTTTTAATATCAATATTTCTTTCCATGTTTATATGGTATTAATTCGTTATATCTTTGTTTCTGCTCAATGTGCCAGAGCAAATCTATGTCAAGATGCTTGGCAAGCCCGAAAATCTTAATTAGAGAGTAGGATATATCTCTATCAATAAGATTTTTAGTAATATTGAAAATAGACTCTGTAAATGTTTTGCCAATGAATATGTGCGAATATTCTTCAAGCACTTCATCATCCAAACAGTCATTCTCCAACTTAATTTCACGCAGTCCGCACAAATCAAGCAGGCGGATAACGGCATCGGTAAGCTCATCAGGAACTGTATCTTTGACGTGTCTTTCAAACGAGCACTTAAATCGTTTTTCTTCTTCCACTAATGCGGAATAACGGTTAAACTCACGCTCAAAAGTCAATATACCTTTGAAGTATTTCCCTTTTCTATCTGCTTCCACTGCTTCCATAAGCTCGGATATGACAAGACAGAGGCAATGTTCGTTACTCAATTCTTCATCATGAAAACCATGTTCACAGGCGGTTTTATAGGCGCGATCGCGCAATTTATTTAAATTCATGTTTACTATTTTTAAAGTTTCTCATGTATTCACAATCTTCATCACATTCTCCAGACTTTAATGCGCAACTGGGTATATATTCTCCAAACTTATACTCAAAGTTATAACACAGCTTTTTGTATTCTTCCCGTCTGGCTTTGCTCATATTAGCTTTCATCTTAGCCTTGATTTGTTCCGACAAAACATCTTGTGCTGCTTTATCGAAAGTTATACATTTGATTTTTTCCATATCAATTATCTATTAATTTATTACTCAGCCAATTAAGCATTACAAACCATTCGTGATTGTCGCCTTCGACTATAAACATCATAGTATCATAGATAGCATTTATAGTACATATAGGCATAAACAATATTATAAATATAAAGCGTTTTAGTGCATTCATTTAGATTAATCTGTTATTTCTTTATCAATTAATATTCCGTTTCTCTTATCGTAATTCCTCATGCGAGGACATTTACCGTCACATTTCATATTCACATGCACATTGTTTGCTATGCCCGATATGAACGATTTTTTGTAACACTGCCCGCTGTAATGGCTGTAATGTTTGCAGCGCTCCCGGTATTCGTTTCTATTCATGGCTAATCAACTAATTCAAATTCTTTAAAAGATAATTTCTCAAGTTTCTCAATCTGCTTACGAAGAGAAGTGATTTTATTCAGCCTCATTTCTTCTGCCTTTTTCAAGGCTTCGGATTTATCGGTGAATGCACCTTTCCCTATATAAAAGCATGAATATTTAAAAAACGTATATTCTGAACCTGTAAAATCATCTCTTAGAATATCAGATTCTATCTCTTTAATACCTTCTGTTAAGGCATACTTTGTTATAAATACTTTTGCCATAATCATATAAGTTTTAACGCTTCAAAAATCCCGGCTTCAAGTGCTTCTTCGTAGGTAACGTAATTCTTTGTCTCAAAAAGAAATTCATAGTCCTTCGTGTCGTAAATTCTACAATACCACAGCCCGTTCCCGTTTGCATCAACGGCTGTATGAATAGAATGATTATCACGCAGCCATTTCTGCGCAACATACAATGTTGGACATAAAAATTCAACCAATTCGCCACCTATTTCCGTACAACATGACATTCTTTGCGGAAGATCATATTTTGTAATAACCTTATTGCAGCCTATTATGTGTTCGCACTTCCAATTAAATCCTTTCTCTTTCAGCAGCTTCGCTGTCTCTAATGTTACAAGTTCTTCGGTCATAGTTATTGTTTTTTCAAATTAATAATCTTCGTTTCGTAATTATCAAGACCACTCACATTAGTACTGATAACTACTATGCTATCATTGATGTAAGTAATGCAGCCTGAACGTGTATGATGTGTTATTGGGTATTTTGCAGGAATGTCGCAACTGTGCAGTGCGACTATCGCTAAAAGAATAATTATCTTTTTCATATTTTAAAATGTTCAATCAGTTCGTTTACGGTAGCCTTGTGATAATGAGATAAATCAAAGTCGTTTGGCATCCCAAAGAAATCCATTCCAGGCAAATTACCGTCAGAGCCATCCCGATACATACCCCAATCTCCCTTGCCGTTGGTAAACCATTGATTGTCATCTGTATCATCCCTCAATGCAGCAATAGCTAAGAAAAGTTCTTCGTTGGTTCCGCAATCAATCCCCAAATTAGGTTTGCATACCTTACCTGTATAGTAAGATATAGGATTTCCTTGATAAGTATCCGTATCGCATAATAAATATTCACAGTTTTCTATCGGTATGCTCCATTCATTCCACCCGTTAGGAATAAATAAATACCCCAATTCTTCCAACTTTTTCCGAAGTTCCGGTGTATTTTTGAGTATAAATGCCTGTGTCGTAAATCCCATAGTTATTCCTCCCTGTCTATTTTGATTATTTCTCCAATGTTTTTAGGTATTTCACGATAAGGTGTAACAGTTACTTTGCCACGATTGACGAAATACTTGCAATCAATAAGATTACAAATCCATTTATCACAACACTTTTCTAATTCCTCACATTCCTTACGAAGAGAACATGTAGTACATTCAAAGCCATTTGAATAATTCACAGCTTCATGCAGCACCCCGTCTATTATTATTCCGTTCTTTACTTCCATGATTAAAACGTCAAGATTATTTTTGTTTTTATTCTTACAGGCAAAGCCGATAACGTAGACTTTTCACTTTCCCTGCGTATATAAATCATATTATTGACTTCTAAACCTATTTCAGCTTCAAGGTGTTCTAAAATATGAGCTATTTCCATTTCAGCTTTCTCTTTCTTGTTTTTTACTTCTTTTATATCCATGATTACTCTCTTTTCAGTTTCTTTATCATATTATCAGCACAATCAAGCGCTATAATTATCGGTGCTTCACGTTTAGAATATGTGCCGCAAAAAGCAGGGTTGCTTAGAACTCCTTGCATTGCAGCCTTTGCCAGTTCATAACGCCTCTGTTCCCAATCAATGATTTCATCATCTTTCAAAACCTCAACTAAACTATTATGAATAATCGGGTCCGTAGAACCAATCTTGGCATAGAAACGACATTCAACATCAATTATTTCTCCAGTTTCTTTTATTCTCGCTTTCATTGTTCACCCTCTTTAAAATATATCCATTTTCAATACACCAGCACAGCATATTATATGCGTTTTCCAATATATCCACATTGTTTTTATAATCTAAATCGTCAAACGTATAATTTACGTATCTATAACATATACAAGGCGGAAGTATTTGCAGTTGATATTCTTCATCATTGTATGTAATATAACTCGGCAGCTTGTCAAGAATGTCATGCAAGGTGTAAGTGGGAATTGATTCATATGACATAAAACCACAAACTTGGAATTCTTTCTGCAAACTCAAAAACCATTTACCTTTGGATTTATCATCAACACGACTTCCATGCGATACTCTTGCCCAATACATACTTGCATCACTCGTATCCAAGCCAAGCTCCCTCAGGTGCTTCATCTGATCTATTGATAATACTTGTTTTGATTTCATATCTAATCTTTTTTTTAAACACTCTTACATAAAGCATTAAATTTGAATTTATCACAGTTTATAGTATCTCTGTTAAATCTGTCAGTGCATTTATAATAATGCTTACAGTTGTAACAAACCCTTTCAATCTTTTGCTTTTTCTTTACTTTAGGAAATTTCATATCTCAATCTCCTTTCTCTTTAATCCGTTCCAGTACATCCTTGTTGGCTTCGAGTATCTCATCGAAAGAGGGGATGGGTGTCCAATGGGTAACATCCCAACCGCTAATCGTTTCATAGGCATAATTATCACTCCAAAAACAGACATTGACATCATCATCTGTATCATAGCAAACGAGCCTTACTATACCATCTTTAAGCCTTATTAATACGTGCTCTCCTTCTTCCGGCAACCGTTCCTTAACGCTTATCCAAGGCGATTGCTTTGCCTGCCATTGTACACCGCACTGAAAATCTTCCATACAATCAGAGTGACGGGAAACGTAATCATCAGCATCTACTTCTTTCAGAACGTCTTTTCTGAACTTCGTTTTTTGGGCAGCATAATCGTATGCTGCTTCTTCTACTGTCTGTTTCATTTCTTTTTGTTTTACCCAAATTTTTGAAAGGAGCACATCCTAATGAAAGGTTAAGTGTCAAATTCTAACTTATCATTATAACTGTTGGATATGCTCCTTTTTGTTGTTACTTTTGTTTCGTCAAATTCTAAAAATTATAACTTATGAAAGAGTTTATAAAAACATCAATCTACTGCCCTGAAGAAGTAATTGGTCTAACTATCTCAATCTGCAAACAGCTTAACATTCCATGCAGAGGAAAACAAGATGCAGGGAACTTTATTTTTCAAAGAGATCTAATAAACAGCCTTTCAGGAAAATACAAGATAAATGCTTCCGTAGGAAATAATTGTTTTTATTATTCTAAAAGTCTAAACCTGATTGCGGAGTCTCTCGTTTCTCGTAATATCCTGAACGAAGACGTTCTTCGACAAGACTTAGAGGAATTTTGTTTAGCAAATCCGCCACTGCTCCTTTAGGGAAATACATATGAAATCCCCTGAGTGAAAACACATTTTTTTCTATAAATAAGTTTGCGCCCACCACGTTATTGTTTAGCACTCTCTCCAAGCGTGCAAGGAACTTTTTGTCCCTGTACGCTTGATACTTCTGTAATAGTTTTTTAATCATAATGTATTATTGTTAGTTTAATCTTCCACCTCAACAAATTCGCCGTTTACTAATCTATACCAAGTATCAGCCTTGATATTTTTTCCGTCAACTACAACAGCTTTCCAATCAGAAACATCGTACGAGCTTTCTTGCTCCTCTGCTATAACCAAGATAGATCCCATACCTCCTCTGACCTTTACATTTGTTCCTCGCGCCACCGCTAAACCGTTATTTCCAGTTGATGAACTACCTCTTGATGTCGCAGCACCATAATTACCAGCGGTCGCAGCACCATAATTACCAGCGGTCGCAGGAAACCCCGGATTTGCATTATTCCTATTAGTGCACCGTTCCCTTACATAAGATACGGTTGCTTTCACAAGCCCTTTTATATCGAGTTTTGCTCCGATATGTATTTTAGAACAAGCGATCTTTGTATCATTCTCATCCGCATCCATATAACCGCTTCCCTCAACTTCGTGAAACTTATTCATTCCTATATCAGCAGGCGGATAATATCCAAATACATCCAATGGATGAAGGCAGAAGTGAAAGCCGTTTTTGCAAGCTTCTATTTCTCCTTCCTCCTCGTAATACTTGCCTTCTTCGTATTTAAACCCTCGGCATGTCATATCCGGATTAAAACCCTTGTATCCTTTTATTTTGGTAAACTCCTTTGGCAGAGTAACATTATCAGGAAGATTTGCTCTAAGTATCATGTACGCCATATAGTTTGTATCAAATCCGGCTATTCCCGTTCCTATTGCAGTAAGCAGAAATTCCCTTTCCGGATGCTCTTCAGCAAACTCTCGGAAGTTTCCTAAATAGGTTATTAACTCTTCCTCGGTTACTTTCTGCATATCCTTATCTAACGTTGGAATGGCGTAGGACTGGCCTTGTATGCCTTCTGCCTGCCCCATCACTGCACCAAATTTTTCTACGGCTAATCTTGCTGCCCCTCCGGCATGATTACCGTTCATGTTAGAGCCAAAAACGAATATCTGATTTTCTGTAAGTTCCTGAATATTATCAGGAGTTAATTTCTTTTTCATAATATATTGTTGTTAGTTTAATTTATTCGTACATATTTACCTGCTATATCACACGCTCATCTCTCTGCCTCCTTAGCCTTAACCTTGCGTATTAGCGAACGGGCCTTGTTCCTCACGAGCTCCGTAATATCATCCGCGCTGTCCGCAAAGGAACACTGATAGACATTGTCCGTACACTCCGACATGAACTGTACATGGGCCTTAGCTTCTTTGCCTACCTGCATTATCTTATCGTACATCTCCAATCGGTAATCAGGATGATATTTCTTAAGAACTTGGTTAAAGTCCATTGTAAACGTTTCTATCATGTCACAGATTAGAATAATCGCATTGGTGCAAGTATTGATATACTCCCTGTCTTCGGGCGACATATCCGACATGAGGCTCTGCATATTCTCCGTTTCACCTTCGTAGCTGTCAAGATATTCACGTATTACCCGATCCTCTATCTTTTGCATTTTTTCCTTTAGCAAAACAGCCTTGGCATATTGCCTGTTGATTATATACTGGGAGTGCTTGTTCTTTAGAGCGATCATTTGGCTGTCCTCCCTAATTGCTCTCCTCATTCTCTCTAAGACGTCTTCGGGTAGGTCGTTTATAGTTAGTTTGTTCATTTGTTTTTTATTTTTTGCCTTTAAATCTTTCGCATATTCTTCCATATCGGTCACACGCACATACCCTGTGACTTTTTACCATACAAAAGCATGAGTTTTCAATAAAATATTTAGCGTATGCACATCTTCGGCAATACACAGTAAAAAGGATTTCTTTTTTCTTTGGCATTATCTTCGGCTTTCTCCCTCGATTTTTACCACATTAAACATTTCTTTCACCCGGTCAGCGATATAGGCTCCATATCGTTGAGAAAGCTCTGTATCCGGGTCAAGATTCGTAGTCATATGGGTATAGAAATTATATCGCTGCTCATAACGGAGTTGCAATACGGTCTGAATGGCATTAATACCCGTACCAAAGTGTTTGGCATCCATAGGTTCCCTTCCTACCTCGTCAATAGCAAGATTGTGCATGCACGACCTGTCTGTGTATAGGTTCAGTCCGGAAATACCTTTCTCGGCAAACTGCAAGGCAATTTCGGCAGCACTGGTAAACTGAAAGGTCAGCCCCACATCTGCACCACCAATACAATAACGGGCGATTTTTGCCGTATAGTTCTGCATCCCTTTCAACAAAGTGGACTTACCCACCCCAATAGGCCCATGCAGCAACAACCCCTTGCTTACATCAAATACTCCGGGAATCCCCCAAACCCATTGATAAAGAGCTTTCAGCAATTGGCGATTACTATTATCAACCGTAAAAGTTGGCGAGATTGCTTTCATGGATGCAACAAGTTGATTACGCCAATACATATCAGCCTGTTCTTTACTCCATTGTTTCTGATTAACTTTGCTTTCCGAATACGATTGATTTGATACCGGCGGAGCTTTCGTCCGGCTTTGTATCAATTTTCCGATTGTTTCCATTTCTTGCTTGAGATACAATTTCATTAAACTTAGAATTGATGTTGGTTACGCTGAAATTATCAAATATCCATCCCTCTTTAATTGATGAAAGAAGATATTGAAGTGCGTATAGCAGAGATTCATCAGAAACATCCATCTGTTTTTGTTCCCTTTGAAACCTAAGCTTCTTTAATAGCTGCGACATAGCACCTGCATCTTTAGCAGTCCAGTAATAATCGCTTCCATAAATTTCTTTAAAATAGTCACAGAAAAGAGTACGGGCTTTTACGTTGATAGCTTTAGGCTCACTTTTACTCCTCTTACCTCCCCCTTTCAAAGGGGGTGAGGGGGTATTATTTTTCTTTCTCTTTACTTTTACTTTACTTTGTTCCTTATCCACATGATTAATTGAATTATTTGTGCAATTAATTGGATTGATTGCATTATTAATTAGATATTCAGGAATAATTTCAGTTTCTTTTCTTTGATAGGTGGCAAGAAGAAAACGCTTCTGTATTCCGAATGAAGTTAATATATGAAACTTCTCATAAAGCGAGTTGTCGAAAAATCCGACCTGTAAAGCTTTTACCATCACTTCCTTTACTGCGCCCTCGGAAACCCCAACTGTGTCAGCAATAACAAAAGGCAAATCTTCGTCCCACAAAATATAATACCCATTATCTTTATAGATATTACACAGCAGGCAAATAAGTATGGAAGTGGATTGAGAACCACAAGCACGTGAAATCTTTCTTATCTTAACGTCTGAAAAGAAACCGACATCCATAGGGAAATAATCTATCCCCTGTTTTGTAGGTCTGCCAGCCATATTATTTTGGTTTTAAACTCATATCTTTAGAATCTTATATTAGTCAATTGTCTACCATTTGAGAATACGGCCCATTTACCATTACCCCCGTCAACAAGTTTTAAGTTTTCTACATATCCGAAACGATTAATATTTCCACATAGATCAACTATCCACCCAGCTTCTTTATTTGGGTGTGGCCGGATGGCCCTACCTACTATCTGATACCACATAGCAAGCGACATCGTAGGACGTGCCATAACGACCGTATCAAGTTCCGGATAGTCAAAGCCAGTGGTTAATACCCCGACATTAGCAAGTACCTTTATCTGACCGCTTTTGAAAGCGGATAGAATTCTTTCCCTTTCGGCTTTTGGTGTTATTTTAACATCTCCCGATATGACGGCACACCCAGGAATAGAGTTGGCAAGTCGCTGGGCTTCTTTCATAAAGCGAGTAAAAACAAGGATTCCGTTTCTCTTAGCTCCTGTTTTTTGATTATCCAAAAGCCTTTTGACGATAGAAGTCAAAAAACCATAGAAGTTTATTCTTTCGTACTCTTCTTTAACTGATTCATCTGTATAGTCAGCACCTGTGCTGTTTCTTTTCAGATTGCATTCCTTAAACTCGCCTCCATTATATTTTTTGAGTTCTTTATCCATTGGATAATAGTTTAGCTTCGCTAAATATCCCATATTAAGCAAGGTTGATACTTGTACATAATAAATGACCTCTGAAAAGACATGAGGCTTTGTCCGGGTGATGAATTTCAGCATAGAACCGAAATCACGACTGGAGCTTAAACGGTATGGTGTTGCTGTCAAGCCAAGAACCTTGCACTTCACTGCGTCAAAGAAATCCTTGTACATTCCTTCTTTGGGGTTTACAAGATGACATTCGTCCACGATGATGTTCTTGAAGTGGGTGAACAGTTCGGGATGGTTCTTCACGCTGCCAATGGTGGCGAATGTTATCCGGCTTATTTCCTTTGAGTTGAAAGAAGCTGAATAGATGCTGCAATCAAGAATACCGTATGAACAGAGTTTTTTGAAATTTTGCTCGAGTATTTCCTTGCTTGGCTGAAACACTAAGGTATGTCCATCAAGCCTTGCGGCTATATCCGCTATGATAAGCGACTTTCCGCTGCCCGTAGGTAACACCATAATGGCATTTGTTTTCTTCGCCTTGTTATTGAAGAAATAAACGGCAGCATCAGAGGCTTTCTGTTGATAGTCTCTTAATTTGAATTGCATATCGGTATAATTTCAAATTCTATTCTTGGATTTACTTTGTCGATAAACTTCTCTGCTACTATCTTCACACAATTACGGTCATTCTTGATAGCTTTACATCCTTGCAAACAATCGAGAACCGTTTTAAAACAGTTGTCAAGATCAGGGCGTTGATTCTCGTAAAATACGTTCAAATGAAGTTCAAACAATGACGATATATTTCTATTGCGGTATTGGCTACATTGAAGATAGAAAGACTTTTCGTATTTCTTTAATGCCGGTTGTTTGGCAAGACTGCCATGACCATTCAATGTGACCACTTTGTAACAATTGGATTTACTTGGGACTTTCCCATGAATAATTTGTTTCATAAGCCAAAATATCTGTTAGCCGCCTGTTCATCATGTAAGCGGACTATATTTACTAATTCAGTACACCTTCTGCGAAACTCTCGGTTTCCATCATATAGGTCGTGATGATTTCTACACATTGGAACTACATTCCATTCTTCAGTATAGTATTCAGGATAAAGAGAACGAGGTAACAAATGTGCTGGGTCAACAGCCGGACGACCGCACAAACAGCAATAAGGAGATAGGTTTCTCTTTATCTTATCCATTTCTCTATTTAGTTTTGCTTGTTTACTACTTACTCTCTTCATATTTACCTAATTAAAAGCCCCGAAGCGCATTCTTCGGGGCACAACCATTATTTATTAACTCTTGCCATTTATGTGTGGCTCACATCATTCCATCGGGAACACTATCCGTATGCGCATTACAGAAATATCCATTTGCAACTAAATACTTTCATGTCCCCTTTCTAACACAAGTTTGTGGAGAAGCCCGGGCTCGAACCGGGACGAGTTTATTCGGCTTGTTACTATAGCATGACTGCTAAGGTGGAAAAGCACCAACTTCCTATTTCTATTACACTCACCGCGCTACCCACGGCGTGCCTACCAATTACACCACTTCTCCATATTCACCTGCCCAATCTTCACAGACCGAGCAGGCAGGTTAACAAAGTTATACTTCGATGATTACGATGCCCGGTGCAATCTGTCTGATGACACCCAGTTGTTCGTCAATCACTTTATTCTTGTATTCCTCGATAGCTTCATTCGCACCGGCAGATACTAAGGAAAGAGATACGTCTCTACCGTCTACATCAGCGTAAATCTCAACCTCGATTTCTTCATTGGCAAAACCTTTGAAAAGAGGAATGTTCAGTTTGA
>OLSG01002509.1_pt1 | contig 15420 bp, 10 predicted proteins | sample 1673041 | NCBI WGS metagenome assembly OLSG01 (sample SAMEA3136749, study PRJEB25190) | human gut metagenome | reverse complement strand
TGTGGACACAGCTTTGCACCAAAAGCAGCCTATGCAGGCGCAGCGCCGGGACAGAAAAAGGATCCGGTAAAAGAGTTTAAGACTCTGGTGAAGGCATTACATAAAGAAGGTCTGGAGCTGGTCGTTGAATTATACTTTGACGGGACACAGTCTCCTTCCTATGTGGTAGATGTACTCCGCTTCTGGGCTGCCCAGTATCATGTAGATGGTATCCATTTAGTAGGTTATGCCCCTTTGGAAACTATTGTGAAAGACCCATATCTTTCTGATCTGAAACTTTGGGCGAAGAACTGGGATGAAGTGAGAACTGCGACGGAAACAGACAGGGGCAACAGAACCAAAGAAGAAAAGAAAGAGACCGGACGCCGTTTATCTGCTTACGAAACAGGATTTATGCTGGATATGCGCAGCTTCTTAAAGGGCGATGAAGGTATGTTAAACCAGGTGGCTCTTCATGTAAAGGACAATCCGGATGCAGTGGCTTCTATTAATTACATGGCGAATACCAACGGCTTTACTTTAATGGATATGGTTTCTTACGATCATAAGCACAACGAGGACAATGGCGAGGAAAACCATGACGGTACCGATTACAACCAGTCCTGGAACTGTGGCGCAGAAGGACCGGTGCGAAAGAAAAAGATCATTGGCTTACGAAAACGTCAGCTTAAAAATGCTCTTACCATGCTTTTCTTAAGCCAGGGAACCCCGTTACTTATGGCTGGTGATGAATTTGGCCGTACCCAGAAGGGAAATAATAATGCTTATTGCCAGGACAATGAGATCTCCTGGTTAAACTGGAATTTATTAGACTCTCACAAGGGGCTTTATGAGTTTACGAAAAACCTGATCGCATTTCGCAAAAAGCACAGCCTGTTCCACCGCAGTACAGAACCTACTTTAATGGATCATAAGTCAGTAGGACTGCCGGATGTGTCTTTCCACGGGGAAAAGGCATGGTGTCCGGACTTTGAGCGCTACAGCCGCCAGTTAGGCGTATTTTACAGCGCTTCCTATGGAGAAAATACAGACGGCAGCGAGGAACCTTATTTCTATACTGCTTACAACATGCACTGGGAGCCACATGCATTTGCACTTCCCAATCTGCCGTCAGGATATATCTGGCATCAGGTCCTTGATACAGCTGAAGACAGTATGAACGGCTTTTTGCCGTCAGGTAAGGAAAGACATCTGGATGACCAGAAAGAGGCTCTTGTCCTTGCAAGATCCATCCAGGTATTTGCAGGACTTAAATGCCCGGAAAAGAAAAAAACACAAAGCAAAGGTCCGAAAGCGAACCGGAAAGAAGGAACAGAACATGTTAAGTGAAGCTATGGAGCGTTTTATCAAGGAACATGAAAAAGAGGCATATGACCTGCTTCTTACCATTGCGAAAATCCCTTCCCCATCTAATCATGAGGAAAAAAGAGCCCAGTTTTGCTGTAACTGGTTAAAGGAACAGGGGGCAGAGAGAGTCTATATTGATGAGGCATTAAATGTAGTTTATCCAGCTGCTTTAAGGGATAATGTGGATGTTTATATGGCCCATACAGACGTAGTTTTTCCAGATGAGACGGAACTTCCTTTAAAGGTGGAAAATGGACGTATCTGCTGTCCAGGAGTAGGTGATGATACTGCCTGCCTTGTATGTGTTCTTCTGGCAGCAAAATATACTGCTCTTATGATAAAAGAAGGCAAACTTAACCAGATCCGGCCGGAAACAGAACCTGGACTGATCTTTGTATGCAATTCAGGAGAAGAAGGTCTTGGAAACCTGAAAGGCGTTAAAAAGATCTGCGAAGATTACGGCAGCCGTATGAGCACTTTCTGCACCTTCGACGGCAGTCTGGAGCATCTGGTAGATGAAGCAGTGGGATCTAACCGTTATAAAGTGACGGTACGCACCCAGGGCGGTCATTCCTTTGGCAATTTCGGCCGTGATAATGCCATTGAAAAGCTGGCAGGTATCATTGAAAAGCTGTATCAGATCAAGGTGCCGGAAGGCGGAAAAACCACTTACAACGTGGGCACCATTTCCGGCGGCACTTCTGTTAATACCATTGCCCAGGAAGCTTCCATGTTATATGAGTTCCGCTCTGACAGAAAAGTAAATCTGGCTTATATGAAAGAAAAATTTGAGGCAGCAGTAGATGAGGCAAAGGCAGCCGGTCTTGATATTACTTATGAGATCCTGGGCATCCGTCCATGCTCCGGTGATGTAGATAAAGAACGTCAGGCACGCCTTCTTGAACGTGCAAAAGCAGCGGTAGAGACAGTGACTGGAATCTGCCCTGGAGTTGGTTCTGGTTCTACAGACTGCAATATCCCGCTTTCTATGGGTATCCCAAGCGTGTGCGTGGGCTGCTACAGTGGAGCCGGCGCTCATACAAGAGAGGAATATGTAGAAGAAGCTTCCCTTCCTTTAGGATACAGAGTTGCTTTTGAGATGATATTCGGAGGCAGGTCATAAGCCTGTTTTTTCCTGCATAAAGATAAAAGAGAAATACATATACATTCAGATGAGGATGCTGTAAAGGCCAGACGGGTCAGGGCATCCTCATTTTTTTCTATATGAAGTCTATACAGAGTCTATAGGAGGCAGGAATGGCACAATGGTATGGTCTGACCCAGGAAGAAGTTTTAAAGCGCCTTGGCACCAACAGGACCGGGCTAAATGAGAAAGAGGCAGAAAGAAGGCTGGAAACATATGGGGAAAATGTTTTAAAAGAACAGGAAGAAATGCCCTGGTGGCAGGTATTTTTAGGACAGTTTAAAGATCTTCTGGTCATGATCCTCATTGGGGCTGCGGGGGTATCCATGGTTACCGGAGATCCGGAAAGCGCTCTTGTGATCTTTTCCGTCCTTTTGTTAAATGCCATTTTAGGGACTGTGGAACATCAGAAAGCACGAAAATCCCTGGAAAGCTTAAAGCGACTTGCTTCTCCGGAAACACTTCTGATCCGGGAAGGACGCGTTTGTACGGCGCCATCTTCCAGGGTGGTTCCAGGGGATATCCTGGTTTTGGAAACAGGAGGAATGGTACCTGCAGACGGCCGGATCCTTCAGTCCTGCAGCCTTACCTGCAACGAAAGTTCTCTTACAGGAGAAGCTTTAAATGTGGAAAAAAGAGAGGGAAAACTGCCGGCAGGAAAAACGCCTTTATCTCCGGGAGATCAGAGCAATATGGTCTTTTCCGGTGCTCTGATCACTGGCGGAAGGGGAACTGCGGTAGTGACGGAAACAGGAATGGATACCCAGATCGGGACCATTGCTTCCCTGATGAACCGCACAGTGGAAAAGAAAACACCTTTGCAGGCCAGTTTAGACCGGTTTTCCGGCCATCTGGCATTAGGAATTATGGGGATCTGCGGTGTGATCTTTCTGATCAGCCTGTATCGCAGGGAGCCTGTATTAGATGCCCTGATGTTTGCGGTAGCGCTGGCGGTTGCAGCCATCCCGGAGGCTCTTGGTTCCATTGTGACCATTGTCCAGGCAATGGGAACCCAGAAAATGGCAAAAGAGCATGCAGTCATAAAGGACCTGAAAGCAGTGGAAAGTTTAGGCTGTGTATCTGTGATCTGTTCTGATAAAACAGGGACACTGACCCAAAACAGTCTGCGGGCAGAGGCTGTTTGCATAAATGGGAAGGTCATGGATACAGGGCAGTTAAAAAAATATTCCCACCACCCGGATCTTTCTCTTTTCCTGCGATCAGTCATTCTTGCAAATAATGCTTCCGGAGAGGAGACCGGGGAAAAAGAAGATCCCTTAGAGCAGGCTCTTTTACATATGGCAGAAGAAGCAGGAAAAGATCCCGGACTTCTTCGCAGGCAGTGGCGTCGTATTTCGGAGATCCCTTTTAACTCTGATAAAAAATATATGGGTGCCATATGCAGCAAAGGGGGAGAAAAGATCCTTTTTGTAAAAGGGGCGGTAGACGTTTTACTGTCTAAATGCAGTCTGGCAGTCAATCCCTCTTTTCAGGAAGAAGAGACTGCTTCCTGGGGACGTCCCTTTTCCTTTTCTGATAAAGAGCGGATCCTTCGCCAGAACGGTCTATGGTCCAAAAAGGGAATGCGGGTTCTGGCACTGGCATGTAAACCATTAAAAGAGGAAGAAATCAGGGATGCAAAGGCGGAAAATATGATCTTTCTGGGTCTGGCTGCTATGACAGATCCACCAAGGCCGGAGTCTAAAATGGCAGTGGCAGATGCTAAAAAAGCAGGGATCCGCACGGTCATGATCACCGGGGATCATAAAGAGACTGCGGCAGCGATCGCCTCGGAGATTGGTATTTTTACAGCTGGTGATCTGGCTGTTACAGGAGCAGATCTGGATCAGATGAGCGATCAGCAGCTGCAGGAAAGACTGGAAAAGATCTCCGTATATGCCAGGGTGTCTCCGGAACATAAGATCCGCATTGTGGAAGCATGGCAGAAAAAAGGGCACATTACAGCTATGACAGGAGACGGGGTAAATGACGCTCCTGCCTTAAAAAAGGCGGACATAGGGATCGCTATGGGAAAAGCAGGCACAGAAGTTTCAAGGGATGCCGCTGCCATGATCTTAACAGATGACAATTTTGCTACGATTATCAAGGCAGTGGCAAATGGAAGAAATGTATATCGGAATATTAAAAATTCCATCCAGTTTTTGTTGTCCGGAAATATGGCAGGGATCCTTTGTGTACTGTATACATCTATCAAGGCGCTTCCATTGCCTTTTGCACCGGTGCATCTGCTGTTTATCAACCTGCTGACAGACTCCCTTCCTGCCATTGCCATAGGTATGGAACCGGCAGACCGGGATCTTTTAAACCAGCCTCCCAGAGACCCAAAAGAAGGGATCCTTTCTTTTCCATTTGCAGGGAAGATCTTATTCCAGGGTTTTCTTATTGGTGCAGCAACCATGTGGGCATGGGAAATGGGATATTCCCAGGGCGGGGAAGCCATTGCCAGTACTATGGCATTTTCCACTCTGACTCTGGCAAGACTGTTCCATGGTTTTAACTGCAGGGGAAGAAAAAGCCTGCTTTCATTGGGAATAGGAAGCAATCTCTGGTGTGTTATGGCATTGTTTGTAGGTGTAGTCCTTATGTGTGCAGTGCTTTTTGTGCCTCAGCTTCAGGATGTATTTGCCGCAGGGGATCTGACAGGCTCACAGTTACTGGCAGTGGTTTTAGGTGCGCTGGCACCAACGGCAGTTATTCAGATCTACAAAATGATGAGCGCAGGAACCGCTTAAATGACGTCTGAATTGTCCGCTAAATTTTCTAAGATTATGTAAAACATTTGTGGCAAGGTGGAAAATATCCGAAAAATGTGATAAAGTAAGCATTAAGAAATTGCTAAATGAAATAAGGAGGCTGTTATGAGGCTTGTTACATATGAAGTGGAACATAAAGGCGGTCTGGGCGTGATCAGCAGAGACGGAAAATGGGTCTATCCTCTTCGCTCCCTGGATATGGATTATAAGACCATGCAGGAACTGATCGAGGGGATCAGCGAGTCAGAAAAACAGCTGCTTGAATATGTGTCCGGTCAGGACCCTTATAAGATCAGAGGAGCGGCACCTATTGAAGAAGTAAAGTTTCTGGCGCCGATCCCAAATCCGAAACAGGATGTGATCTGCCTGGGTATCAACTATATGGCTCACGCAGAGGAGTCTGCCCGCTACAAGAAAGAGGCATTTGGAGGCGAACGTCCCTATGCCGTTTACTTCTCCAAGCGTGTAAACGAGGCGGTGGCAAACGGCGAAGGCATTGAAAGCCATTCAGACATTGTAGCCGATCTGGATTATGAGGTAGAATTGGCTGTTATTATTGGAAAAGAAGCAAAAAATGTACCGGAAGAAGAGGTAAAAAATTACATCTTTGGTTACACCATTATCAATGACGTCAGTGCCAGAACCCTTCAGACCCAGCATAACCAGTGGTATTTTGGAAAGAGTTTAGACGGATTTTTCCCAATGGGACCATGTATCACCACAGTGGAAGATATCCCATATCCGCCAAAGCTTTCTATCCAGTCCCGTGTCAACGGGGAACTGAGACAGGACAGCAACACAGAACTGCTGATCTTTGGTATTGACCACATCGTCAGTGAGCTTTCAAAAGGCATGACATTAAAACCTGGAACCATCATTGCCACCGGCACACCGGCAGGCGCAGGAATGGGCTTTACACCGCCAAAATTCTTAAAACCTGGAGATGTAGTAGAATGTACCATTGAAGGGATCGGCACACTTACCAATCCGGTAGTTGAATAAACATGTATGCTGCCTGACGGCGGCATCATCATAAATGAGCAATTGTATACTATATATTTAGGACAGCAACACAAGAGACAGGCAACATAAGGAGGTATGCATACAATGGAATTTGTCCCAATGACTATCAAGAAGCAGAAAAATATCGCCCTGATCGCCCATGATCAGAAAAAGCATGAATTAATGGAATGGTGCAAGGAACATAAATCCATTCTGGAGAAACATTTCTTATGCGGAACCGGAACAACTGCAAGAATGATCACCGATTATACCGGACTTCCGGTAAAGGGATATAACAGCGGCCCATTGGGAGGCGACCAGCAGATCGGCGCCAAGATCGTAGAAGGACAGATCGATTTCGTGATCTTCTTCTCCGACCCATTGACAGCACAGCCTCATGATCCGGATGTAAAGGCACTGCTGCGTATTGCACAGGTTTACGATATTCCCATTGCAAACAATAAGGCAAGTGCAGATTTTATGATCTCATCACCTCTTATGGATGAAGAATATGAGCATGATGTGATCAATTTCAGACAGAATATTTCAGAACGGGCGAAACAGCTGTAATAGAAACAACATTGTTTTTGCTAAAAGGGGGCACGCAGATGGAACAGAAATTATATGATATTATGGACTGGGCGGGGATTGAGGAACTGACCTATTCAGAGTCAGCCGATCCTCACAGAATGTTAGGACCACATGCAACAGAAGAAGGCTTATTGATACAGGCATTTATACCTACCGCAACAGCGATCACTGTAAAGCTTACAGGAAATGGGAAAAAATACCCTATGGAGCTGGCAGATGAAGCAGGATTTTATGCTGTACTGATCCCAAGAAAAACAGTGACAGATTATACCTTACTTGTCACTTATGATAATGGAACCGAAGAAGAGATTCACGATCCCTATTCTTTCGGACCACAGTTTACAGAAGATGAATTAAAGAAATTCGGTGCAGGTATCTACTACGACATTTATGAGAAAATGGGTGCTCATCCAATGACCATTGACGGAGTAGAAGGCGTTTATTTTGCAGTATGGGCTCCATGTGCCATGCGTGTCAGTGTAGTAGGTGACTTTAACTTATGGGACGGCAGACGCCACCAGATGCGCAAAGTAGGCGAAGGAGATGCCAGCGTATTTGAGCTGTTCATTCCGGGCCTGAAAGCAGGATGCCTTTATAAATATGAGATCAAGACCAGAGCTGGACTGCCTATGATGAAGGCAGACCCATATGGAAATTATGCAGAGCTGCGTCCAAATAATGCTTCCATTGTATGGGATATCAACAATTACCAGTGGAAAGATAAAAAATGGATGGACAAGCGGGCTGCTTCTGATACAAAGGACAAGCCTTTCAATATTTATGAAGTCCATTTAGGTTCCTGGATGCGAAAAGAGATTGCCAAGGACGAAAACGGGGAAGATATCATTGGCTCCGAGTTCTACAATTACAGGGAACTGGCTGTAAAGCTGGCTGAGTATGTAAAAGATATGGGCTATACCCATGTAGAACTGCTGCCGATCATGGAACATCCTTTAGATGCTTCCTGGGGATATCAGGTAACTGGTTATTATGCTTCTACCAGCCGCTATGGAACACCGGATGATTTCATGTACTTCATGGACTATATGCATGAACAGGGCATTGGTGTGATCTTAGACTGGGTACCGGCCCATTTCCCGAGAGATGCTTTCGGAATGGCATGCTTTGACGGAACCTGCGTCTATGAACATGCAGACCCAAGAAAGGGCGCTCATCCGCACTGGGGTACACTGATCTATAACTACGGCCGTCCGGGAGTATCTAACTTCCTCATTGCCAACGCACTGTTCTGGGCTGAGAAGTACCACGCAGACGGCATCCGTATGGATGCGGTGGCTTCCATGCTGTATCTGGATTACGGTAAAAATGACGGTGAATGGGTGGCAAATATCTACGGCGGAAATGAAAATCTGGAAGCTGTAGAGTTCTTAAAGCACTTAAATACTGTATTCAAGGGCAGAAAGAACGGTGCGGTGCTGATCGCAGAGGAGTCTACTGCATGGCCAATGATCACCGGTGATCCAAAAGACGGCGGACTTGGTTTTGATTATAAGTGGAATATGGGCTGGATGAACGATTTCACCAACTACATGCGCTGTGATCCATATTTCCGTAAAAATAACTATGGCGAGTTGACGTTTTCCATGCTTTATGCCTACAGTGAAAACTTTGTCCTGGTATTCTCCCATGACGAAGTCGTTCACGGAAAAGGCTCTATGATGGGTAAGATGCCGGGAGAGACTTTAGAGGCAAAGGCTGAAAACCTGCGGGCTGCCTATGGCTTTATGATGTCCCATCCAGGCAAGAAGCTGTTATTTATGGGACAGGACTATGGCCAGATCGATGAGTGGAACGAAAATGCGTCCCTGGAATGGGATCTGTTAAAATATCCGCTGCATAAGAACATGCAGACCTACGTCCGTGAGTTAAACAAGCTGTATCAGGCCCATCCGGCACTGTATGAGCAGGACTTTGATACGGAAGGCTTTGAGTGGATCAACTGCAGCTACCATGAGGAAAGCATGATCATATTCCTGCGCAGAGGCAAAGAAGAAACTCTGCTCTGTGTATGTAACTTTGATAATATGGATCATGAGAAATTCCGCCTGGGCGTACCATTTGCAGGAAAATATAAAGAGATCTTCAACAGTGATGCAAAAGAATTTGGCGGCGAAGGCCGTACCAACAGCCGTGCAAAATCTTCCAGAAAAATGGAATGGGATGAAAGAGAAAACTCTATTGAGATCCATATTCCGCCAATGAGCTTTATGGTATTTTCCTGCACACCAGAGGAGAAGAAGGAAAGCCCGAAGAGACTGACCACAAAGAAGGCAGAGCCGAAGAAGCTGGCAACAAAGAAGGAAGAACCGAAGAAGCTGACTACGGAGAAAAAAGAAGAGCCGAAAAAGTTAGCTACAAAGAAAACAGAACCCAAAAAACTGACGGCAGAGAAGAAAGAAGAGCCAAAAAAGCTTGCGACCGCCAAGACGGAAACTCACAAACTGGAGACCACGAAGGAAGAGCCAAAGAAGTTAGCAACTGCCAAGACAGAAGCTCACAAGCTGGAAACAAAAAAAGAAGAGCCGAAAAAGCTGGCAACTGCAAAAGAAGAACCAAAGAAACTGGAAACAGCAAAGCCTGAACCAGTACCAGTTTTAGCACCTGCAGATCCGATTGCAGAGCCAGTAACAACTCCTGCTTCAGCAGTTACAAAACCAGAGCCAGCTCCATCTCCAGCACCCGCAGCCCCGGCTCCAACCTCAGCTGCAGCAAAAAAAGCAGCACTCAGAGCAGCCAAAAAAAGAGGCCGTAATAAAAAACGCTAAAAAGCTACAAAAGACATAAAGAAACTGACATAAGAATTACAACAGGAGGTTATCATGCGTCCTTCTCTGAGAAAGCTATGGATGACGATCTCCATAAAAAGAAAAATAGGAATTTTTGCAGCCATGGTCATTTTGATCATGGCTCTTTCCGCTTCTTTTAATGTGTGGATCACCAACGTATCCCTGGGAAGCTTTGGAGGAATTTTGAATGACAACTCCCGCTGCAATGACTTTCAGGAGGCACTGGATCAGGAAATCAGAGCTTTTGAGCATTATGTGCGAAATGCAGACCAGGAAAGCCGGGATACTTACAGGGTGGCATGTGTAAGAACAGAACGTTGCCTGTGGTCACTGCCTTCTGAGTACAGAAGGATTGGAAAAGAGCGCAGTGCCAGGACATGGAACATAAGAAATGCCTATGAAGGTTACAAAGTTTATCGTGATGACGTAGCGGAAGGAAATAAAACAGGCAGTGAATTTGTAGACGAACTGTATTACGTATACAAAATGCAGGAGTACCTCCAGGGATATACCGGCCGTCTGGTGCAGATAACCATGGCAGAAGGAACAGAAGAGTATCAGAAAGAAGCAGCAATGTTTTCTAATATTCCGTATATTATTGTGGCCATTTCCATCGCACTTATGATCATAGCGATCTGGCTGACAAAAATTCTTTCAAATTCCGTTGCAAAACCCATTGTATCTTTGGCTGCAAGTACCAGAAAGATAGCTGCCAATGACTTTGATGAGCCGGACCTGATCATAGAAAATAAAGATGAAATGGGAGAATTGGTCACAGCTTTCAATGTAATGAAACACAGTACCAAGGGCTATATTGCCACCATGAAAGAAAATAACAAAATGCAGGAGCTGCTCCACAAAGAGGAATTAGAGCGCAGTGAAATGGAAAAACAGGTCACTCAGAAACGGGAAAGTGAGCTGCGCTTTGAAATGCTTCTGGCCCAGATCAATCCCCATTTTCTCTTTAATACCCTGAATATGATCGCATGTACCGCAAAACTGGAAGATGCTGTGGATACGGAAAAGATGATCTTAAGTCTGGGAAATCTGTTCCGCTATAACCTGAAAACAAGGGAGCAGACTGTAACATTAGACCGGGAGTTAAAGATCGTAAATGACTATATGTATCTTCAGAAAATGCGTTTTGGAAGCAGGATCAAATACCGTCTGAGCCTGGAGACGGATGCGGCAGACGTGATCATTCCGTCCCTGTCCCTGCAGCCTCTTGTAGAAAATGCGGTGGTTCATGGTCTTTCTAAAAAAGAAACGGGAGGTATCCTCCATATCCGGATCTGGAAAAAGGACCGTATGCTGATCCTTTCAGTGGCAGATACCGGCCTTGGTATGAGTCAGGAGCGGTGCGAAGAAGTTGCTGCAGCAATGAAAAAACACCGCACGGCAAAGATTGGGATCGGGCTTGGAAATATTTATAAGCGTGTCCATATGATGTACCAAAAGGGAGATCTGCGGATCTACAGCCGGGAAGGAAAAGGAACAGTGATACAATTGATGATACCGCAGGGAGAAGAAAAACAGGGGGAAGAAGTATATGTACCGACTGCTGATCGCAGATGATGAAATGATCGAGAGAAAGGTTCTTTTTAAAACATTAAGCCAGAACCTGAAGGGGCAGTGTGAGATCTTCCAGGCAGAAAACGGAAGAGAAGCACTGGAAATATATGAAAAAGAAAAGATCCAGATCGCCATACTGGATATTGAAATGCCAGGTATCAACGGAATCCAGGCAGCAGAGCGGATAAGGGAGAAGGATAAAAAATGCTGTATTATCTTTCTTACAGCTTTTGATGAATTTGCCTATGCCAAGAAGGCAATCACAGTCAGGGCGTTAGATTATCTTTTAAAACCCTGGGATGAAAAAGAATTGATGCTGGTACTGGAAGAAGCCATGCGAATGGCGGGAGAAGAAAAAGATTTTCAGAAAGAAAAGACAGAAGAGGTATCCGAGGAAGAAAAACGGGACGATCCGGAAGAACTGGCAGAAGATGATGCAGGTGAAAATCTGCGCATGAATAAAGTAACAGAGATCATACGGGACTATATCCGTGAAAATTACATGTATGATCTTTCTGTACAGGATCTGGCTGACAAGATGAATTATTCAGAGCCTTATTTCTGCCGGCTTTTCAAGCAGAGTTTTGGACAGAATTTTACAGCGTATCTTACAGAATACCGTGTTTCCATGGCGAAAAAAATGTTAGAAGAACCTACCGTCAATATTAAGGATATAGGAAAGTCAGTAGGATACGAAGACTCTAATTATTTTACAAAAGTGTTTAGAAGGATCACAGGGCAGAGTCCTTCAGAGTATCGAAATACTGTGTTCCGGGAAAAATAATCTCCAAGCCAGCGCATGGCTGAATTATAACAAAAAATTACGGTATAGGTCAAAATCATACTAGGATTATCAAAAATTTACCATGGTCAGAACAAGATTTTACCCTTATAATGAAATCAGCATAAAGAAAGCGTAAAAAAACATAAACAATATGTGAAAAACGTATTAACAGGAGGGTAAACAAAATGAAAAAAAGATGGTTAAGCGCAGCACTTTGCACAGCTATGGTAGCCGGATCACTGGCAGGATGCGGATTAAAATCCCCAGAAACAACTACTACAGCAGCAGCTACTGAGGCAGCTAAGGAGGAAGCGACCACAGCAGCAGAAGCAAAAGAGGAATCCAAAGGAGAGTCTGCAGCAGCTGGGGAGCCTGTAGGACCTGCAGTTACTCTGGTAATGGCAGAGGTTAATCCACTGGATACTATCGTTGGACAGACTGATACAGCATTCAAAGAGAAAGTAGAAGAGCTGTCCGGCGGATCTATCACTGTAGACCTGCAGGCAAGTGGTGTTCTTGGTTCTGAGAACGACGTTCTGGATACCATGCTTGGCGGTGGCGGAACTATTGATATGTCCCGTATCTCCGCATTCGCTCTGACAAGCTACGGCGCAGAGAAGTCCGTACTTCTGTCTGTACCTTATACATTTGTAAACCGTGAGCATTTCTGGAAATTTGCAGATAGCGAACTGGCTCCAGAGTTCTTAATGGAACCGCATGACAACGGACTGGGCGTAAGAGGTCTGTTCTACGGAGAAGAAGGTTTCCGTCATTTCTTCACTGTTAAGCCAGTAAATGGTCTGGAAGACTTAAAGGGAATGAAGCTTCGTGTTTCTAACGACCCGATCATGAACGGTATGGTAGCTGGACTTGGCGCAAACGCAACTGTTGTTTCCTTCAACGAACTGTACTCCGCACTGCAGACCGGCGTTGTTGACGGTGCTGAGCAGCCAATCGCAAACTATCAGTCCAACGCATTCCCAGAAGTTGCTCCTAACCTGATCCTTGATGGACATACCTTAGGTGCTATCCAGGTTATCATCACAGATGACGCTTGGGATAAATTAACTCCAGAGCAGCAGGATGTTCTGACCGAAGCTGGAAAGTATGCATCTGAATTCAACCGTAAGATCTCTGAAGAAGCAGAGAACAAAGTTCTGGATGAGTTAAAGGCAAATGGCGTAAACGTTGTAGAAGTAGAAGATAAGACTCCATGGCAGGAAGCTTGCAAGGACATTATCGAGTCCTCTACAAAGGATAACGCAGAACTGTATCAGCAGATCCTTGATATGGCAAAATAATCTGAGTCAGCCAGTTAAATAGGGAAATGGTGTATTAGGCGCAGGGGAGCGCGTCTCTCCTGCGCTTTTAATTAAGAAAGGGGACTGAAGAATGCCTTCAATTTTTGAAAAGATCGATAAGATCCGTCCTTTGTATGATGCGGTATATAAATTTGTATTATTTATCTGCAAGCTTTTGCTTGTAGTTGATATCGCTATTACCAGTATGTCCGTTGCAGGACGTTATATCTCATTTATTCCAGATCCGGCATGGTCTGAAGAAGTAGTTCTTTCCTGTATGGCTTATATGGCTGTGCTTTCCGCAGCTCTGGCAATCCGCCGCGGTGCTCATATCCGTATGACCGCTCTTGACAGCTATCTGCCAAAGAAGCTGGTTAAATCCCTGGATATCCTTGCTGATGTAGCTGTTTTAGTACTGGCTGTCATCATGCTGACTGTAGGCTGGACTTATGCTTCCGGTATCGGTTCAAAGGGTACTTATGTAAGTATGCCTGGAGTATCCCGTTTCTGGATGTATCTGCCGGTTCCGTTAGCAGGTGTTGCGATGATCATTTTCGAGATCGAAGCACTGTACAATCATATCAGAAGCTTTTATGTAAAGGAGGAGAAGTAGTATGGATGTAAATAGCATGGCAATTCTTATATTACTGGGAAGCTTCTTCCTTATGATCATGCTGCGTTTCCCGATCGCATACGCAGTAGCTCTTTCTTCTGTATTCTGTCTGATGGCCCAGGGGCTTCCTCTGACTACCATCTGTCAGCAGATGGTAAAAGGTATCAGCTCTTTCAGCTTAATGGCAGTACCTTTCTTTATCACAATGGGATGCCTGATGGGTTCCGGTGGTATTTCTGAAAAACTGATCGCTCTGGCAAATGCCTGCGTAGGCTGGATGCGAGGCGGTATGGCAATGGTAAACATCGTTGCATCTTATTTCTTTGGTGGTATTTCCGGTTCTGCATCTGCAGATACTGCTTCCTTAGGATCTATTCTGATCCCTATGATGGTTGACCAGGGATATGACGGTGACTTCTCTACTGCAGTTACTATTACTTCTTCCTGTGAGGGACTTCTGGTTCCACCTAGCCACAACATGGTTATTTATGCTACCACAGCAGGTGGTATTTCCGTAGGAAGCTTATTCCTTGCGGGTTATGTTCCGGGAGCTCTTTTAGCAGCATCCCTGATGGTTGGTTCTTACATTATTTCTGTAAAGCGCAACTATCCAAAGGGCGACAAGTTCAGCATGAAGAACCTGTTAAAGCAGTTAAGCGTTTCCTTTTGGGCATTAGCAGCCGTTCTGATCGTAGTGTTCGGCGTTGTAGGCGGTGTGTTCACAGCTACTGAGTCTGCAGCAGTTGCAGTTATCTACAGCTTGATCGTCAGCGTATTTATCTACAAAGGTCTTGACTGGAAAGGTGTTTGGAGAGTCCTGGGCGAGTGTGTAGATACTCTTTCTATCGTACTGATCCTGATCGCAACCTCCAGTATCTTCGGTTACTGCCTTACAAGACTTCACGTACCGGATCTGGCAGCTCAGGCTATTGTTGGACTGACTGATAACCCAATCCTGATCGCTCTGTTATTAAACCTGATCCTTCTGGTATTAGGCTGTATCATGGATATGGCGCCGATCATCCTGATCGCAACTCCTATCCTTCTGCCGATCGCAACATCTATTGGTATTGACCCGATCCAGTTTGGTATCATGGTTGTCCTTAACTGTGGTATCGGACTTCTGACACCTCCTGTAGGTGCTGTACTTTTCATCGGTTCTGCTGTTGCAAAGATCCCGATGGAAAAGGTTGTAAAAGCAACATTACCATTCTATCTGTGCATGATCATTACCCTGCTGCTGATCACCTTCGTACCAGGAATCAGCTTATGGCTTCCAAGTGTATTTGCACACTGATAGGGGTATAATAAAAGTAAAGTATATATAAAAGAAGTACATATAAAAATAAGGGGGGTGTCGAGGACATCCCCTTTGTGATATAATGAGCGCAGGGAAAAACAAGCGGCTGCGTCAGCAGACATTTGTTTTTCTAGGGCCATTAACGAACGAGTTGCCTGCGTAAGCAGGCAATAGAGCGCGTTAGC